>OMEM01000006.1_pt1 | contig 21923 bp, 14 predicted proteins | sample 1645421 | NCBI WGS metagenome assembly OMEM01 (sample SAMEA103958138, study PRJEB25191) | human gut metagenome | biome: human-associated habitat [ENVO:00009003]; feature: intestine environment [ENVO:2100002]; material: feces | place: Germany | collected 2013/2015
TCGTTGCGGAACAACACCTGTGAGTAGGTGAACTCTTCGCCTTCGTCTGTGTAATCTGGACAGCGATATACCTCGCGTCCGTCATGTGTGCTGACGGTAAAGTGGTAGGGTATGTTCACTCCGTTGTTCATCAACTCTGCTTTGAGGTCCTGATCGAGCAACTTGAAGTTGATGCGTTCCTTAAGCGGACGCTCCGAAGCGGAGTAGAGTATAGAGTAGACCACCTCGTCGAGCAGCGCCTTCTGATAGATGTAGCGGTTCTTTACTATTTCCTGCAGCGACTTTGAGGCTTCGCTTAGCGAGTTCTTGTCTGTATGCAGAATCATTCCCTTCGGCATCTGCGATGGCTTTATCGTGATTGTCTTTAACTCGAACGAAGAATAAACCGTGCCGTCCTTTCCTGCCACCGAGTATTGGTGCGACTGCTGAATGCTTCCGTCCATGTTGCCAGTGCGTGTACCTACAGAGTCCTTGCGGAAGGCGCGACGTTCAGTCTCGTTCACGTCCTTCTCAAGATAACGCAGGGTCTCGTTGAGTTCCAGATTGCGTGAAGCCTGATACAAGGCGCGGTTGACCGACTCGTCGAACTGCTCCTTTTTCATGTCTACCATCGCCTGGATGTATTTCAGCTGAAGGAATAGCAAGCCAAGGAAAGAGAATCCCATGATGATTGCTATGGTCCATATTGTCTTTTTCTTCATAATCTTAAATCTTACATCTGCAAAGATAAATATCTTAGTTGATACTGATGTGAAAATAGTTAATAAAAAACGAAAGATTCGCAATTATTAACCAAAATAAGCGGTTATAATTGCGAATCTTTAATTATGTGTAACGCATTGAGCTTCCTGATATCATAATAATCTATGCGTTTATGTACATTATATATCGTTTGTGTACATCATATATCGTTTATGTACATTATATATATTGTGCAGCTTTTACTGTCTCGAACTGATAAAGCCTTCGAGGTTTGCATATTTGCGTTTCATTAGTCGGTTGTAGACGTTGCGCAGCCACAATTTGTGTGTTGCAATGAAACAGAGTCCGATGAATAGCATTGTTAGATAGGCAACAATCTCTGAGAATACAGACTGCAGTATGTTTACAAGAATATTCGGCACGATAAACACGATAACTACCAGGACAATTTGAATGTAATTGGTTTTCAGTCCGGCTTTGTCTGTCATCTTGGTGTTCAGCGGAACCGTTATTTTGTTGTATACAGCTGTCTGAAAGGCGATGAAGAACTGGAAACCCATTGTGAATATCATGTAGCTCACGAGCATCAGCAACGACCACTTGCCGCTTATCACTGCGGGCAGCATAAGCAGGAATGGCGCAATCAGTAGCAGAGAGTAGAAAATATATTTTGCCTTGAGCAACGAGAGAATGTTCTCGCGGTGTGTAAGCAGACAGTCAATATAGTTGCCCTCATAGCTCATCAGTCCGATAAGATTCATCGTGCCGAATATCATAAATGCATACAATCCCCAGAAGTTTGTCATGCCATCAGAGTCGTACACGTCCGACAAAACTATAAACGCGCAGAGCAAAGCCATAGTGAAGAAGCCCGATTTCAAAGTTTTCTTTGGAGTGGCGTTTCTAAGGAGCAGCTTCATCTCGAGCTGCATGAAGAGTCCTATCTCGCCATACTTCTCGAAGAAAGCGAACTTGTTCACTTTCTTCACGCTCTTCTTCACCTTTGTGTGCATCAGCTCGCGCTCTATACTTGCGTATTGCAGACGACGGTTGACAGCAATAATGCCTGCAAGCGCCATGCACGCAATTAATATCGGCAATACGCTATGCTTATCGAGCATTGTGCCAACGTATGAGTAGATATCCGTAAACTGTGCCCAGCCTGCGTTGTTACCAACGTACAGCGGCATTGCCTCTATACCATATATTATAATAGGTAGCGCCCACCATAGTTCGGTTTGCTTGATTAGTGTGCGTGCTATCGCGTACCACTGGCTGTTGATGAGTATGAGCACCAAGCAGAGCAGCATTGTCTGCGTAGCTGTTGCAAGACCATAGCTGAACACTATCGACATTAACGCATAAGGTAATAAGAATGCGAACCAAATGAAGTTGCCTTTACTGATGAGCGAGTCGTAGACGAAAGCGTCAATACATGTGTAGCGCGGCAAAGGTAGCAATATATAAGGCTTGATGATGTGTGCAGGAGTCTGCTGCATCGTAAACCTCATGCCGAAGTCGACAAGCAAGAGAAACGGCATGACTATGAACAGATTCTCTGTAGCCGTTGTCGTATTATCGCTGTTTGTTAATTGAGAGAACAATATCGCCAATCCCATAAGATAGATGACGAGAATAAGCATCGAAAGATAAATGAAAAACTTTGCTACCTTGTTTTCCATAGCACTCAGACTGCGGTTGTCGGCAATTCTACGATGCCGCAACAGCAGTCTGATGAGTTCAAATTTAGGGATGGTGTATTTCATATAAGTATTAAGTCTTTATTATCGCAAATCGATAACTTCAGCAGTGGGGTAGTCTTTAGAATTAAACGTGAAGATACGGTCAGAAAGATTCTTCGGTGAGAAGTTGCTCACGGTGATAGTGCTCCATTTGCCCTTATGCTTCATCTTTACCTTTGATGGCACGCCGGTTTTGCGGTTTATCGTGATATACATCTCCGGAATGCCTCTGTTTGGGTTCTGAGCCACAAGGTGTACCTCGTTGTTTGCGCCTGCGTTAGTGGCAGACATCTTGTAGCCTGTCTTGTACATGGTGATGAACGAGTAGGGATTCATCATCTGCTGCTGAGCCTGAGTCGGTGTACTTACGTTCACTTCGTTGTTCTTCTTCACGTAAGTCCACTGCGTCTTGCCGTTATACCACACCGTCATTTGCGGAGTGCGTGCGTTGAACTTGTTGCCCTTTATGGCTATAGTGCCCGACACCTTGCCAGTTGCAGCACTGCTCATCGTGAACGAAGCGCTTGCTCCGCCCGATCTGCCTACCACCTTTGCAGCACGGTCGAGAATCTTTCGTGCTGCATTGTTCTTCTGTGCTGCGCTTGTGCTCACACCAAGCCAAGCCATGCACATTGCCATCATAATTCCTAAAAACAAACGTCTCATAATATGAATGTGTTTTAATTTGTGAACTGTTATACTGTCGTTAGCCTCTCAGCTGGTTCATGATAGCTGTCAGCTGACTCTCGTCTGCCACGAGTACATCGCGAGGCTTGCTGCCGTGAGCCGCTCCTACGATGCCAGCCTTTTCGAGCTGGTCCATGAGTCGTCCGGCGCGGTTGTAGCCGATAGAGAAGCGGCGCTGAATCATGCTCGTGCTGCCTTGCTGGCTGACGATTACAGAGCGTGCTGCCTCCTCAAAGAATGGATCGAGATTGCCCATGTCTGCACCGCCGGTATTGCTGCCGCCGTCAGAGTCGTCGCTCTTAGGTTCTGGCAACTCCATAGGATGAGTCGGACCCGACTGGTGCTCGATGAACTCGTTGATTTCGCAAATCTCTTTAGTGCTGATGAATGCGCACTGCACACGAGTAGGTTCGTTGCCGTTGAGATAGAGCATGTCGCCCATACCGATGAGCTGGTTGGCGCCCGGACGGTCGAGGATGATGCGCGAGTCAGTCATAGAGCTAACCTTGAATGCGATGCGTCCAGGGAAGTTAGCCTTGATGTTACCCGTGATGATTGACGTAGTAGGACGCTGCGTAGCGATAATCATGTGTATGCCGACTGCACGTGCCAGCTGTGCGATACGTGCGATAGGCATCTCCACCTCCTTGCCCGCAGTCATGATAAGGTCGCCGAACTCGTCGATGATAACCACGATGTAAGGCATGAACTCGTGTCCGTGTTCCGGATTGAGTCGGCGGTGCAGGAACTTGTCGTTATATTCCTTTATGTTACGCGCACCGGCGAGCTTCAGCAAATCGTAGCGGTGGTCCATGAGTGTACACAGACTCTTCAGTGTGCGTACCACCTTCGTAACATCGGTGATGATAGGTTCGTCGTCATCGTCAACCTGCGCCATGAAGTGGTCGGCGATAGGCGAGTAGACGCTGAACTCCACCTTCTTCGGGTCGATGAGCACCAACTTCAGTTCGTTCGGATGCTTCTTGTAGAGCAGCGAAGTGATGATGACGTTCAGACCGACTGACTTACCCTGACCCGTAGCGCCGGCTACAAGCAGGTGAGGAATCTTCGTAAGGTCTGCCATGAACACCTCGTTGGTGATGGTCTTTCCGAGTACGATAGGCAGGTCGTACTTCGACTCCTGGAACTTCTTCGAGTTCAAGATGCTCTCCATCGACACGTTATGGCGCTTCTTGTTCGGCACCTCAATACCGATAGTGCCCTTGCCCGGTATCGGCGCAATGATACGCACGCCGAGAGCCGAAAGGCGCAGCGCGATGTCTGCCTCCAGACCGCGAATCTTGGTGATGCGGATGCCTTCAGCAGGAGTGATCTCGTAGAGCGTGATGGTCGGACCGACAGTCGCCTTTATTTCGCAGATGTCGATGCCGAAACTCTTCAGCACCTTGATAATCTCCTCGTTGTTCGCCTTGATTTCGTCCATATCAATGTATGGCTTGCCTCCGTTCTCGTCCTTGGTGAGCAGGTCGAGTGTCGGGTGCTTGTATCGTGTGAACGGTTCAAGCGGATTGATAGGCGTGTTGATTGTGTCGTCAGTAAGGTTGCCGCCCTTGGCCTTCTCGTCCTTTCCGACCTCAACTGTCAGTTTGTCGTCGCCTGTCTTCACGGGTTTTACGTCAGGTGTAGCCGTTGCAACGGGCGTAGCCTGCGCCTTGCTGGTCTTCTTCTGTCCGAGGTTAGAGAACTCCGTAAGGTCGATGACTGGTGTCGGTTCAGCCGACTTTGCCGTGTCTTTCTTCGCATTGGCAGTGTTGCTGCTTGTTGCAACCGATGCGGTGTATCCATTCTCTACGCTTGTTGTCTCGCTGTCGTTATTGTTCAGTTTGTCTGTAACAATCTCCGACGCCTTACCCGTGATTGATTTCAGCGGGTTGAACATGCGGCGTACCCATGTGATGGTCTGCTTGCTGATGAATGTGAGCAGCGCTATTGCCACGAAGAACAGCAACGCAGTGAGTCCAGGAGGGCCTACTATGTTCTCTATGAAGTTCACGCAGACGGCTCCGTGGTTACCTCCAGGGTTGAATATCGCCTCGGGCAGAAGTGGTGCAAGCACTTTTGCGAGGAATATAGACACCCATATCATAGACACACCCATGCCGAAGAACCACTTCCATAAGCTCAGCTTGTATATTCCCATTGTCTTGATGCCTGCTACGAACAGGAAACAAGGAATCAGGAAGGCTGCGTAGCCGAAGTGCTCCGTGATGAGTATGTATGATATGATAGCTCCGTACGAGCCGCAATAGTTCTTTATTATCTTGTCATGGTTGAGCCACTCTCCTGGACGCAAGTTCTCGAGCAGACTCTGGTCTTCGGCTCCGGTATTTATGTAGGATACCATCGAGACTGTTAAATGTATCGCGAGAATCGCAATCATCATGCCTACCAAGAAGTCTGTTTTCTCACTTTTCAGGATGCTCTGCCATATTGTTGCTTCTTTAGAGTTAGATGCTTTGCGCTCTGTTTTCTTCTTTGCCATATTTTGTTTAAAATTGTGTCGTGTGTTGTGTCGTGTGCATCAAATCGTATGTTATATTCTGTAATGATTCGATTTACGGCTGTTTTCTACCGAAATTGCTTACAAAATTAGTGGAAAAAAGTCGGAAACAGCCATATTTTCGCACTTTTTTTCTAATTTTGCAAAATCTTTCAACATCGAGATGAAAACAATATACAATAAATTTGATAAGAACGTTATAAACGCCCTGCCGTTAGTGGATTTTCCGGGTAAGATCACGGTGGTGCTCAACGAGTCGGAAGCCGACCGCGCGGTGGATTATCTCCTCACGTGCGAAATGTTGGGCGTTGACACCGAGACTCGCCCCGCATTCCGCCGTGGGCAGAACCATAAGGTGGCGCTGTTGCAGGTTGCCACCAAAGACCAGTGCTTTCTGTTTCGTCTTAACCATATCGGCTTGCCCGATTCGCTTGTGCGCTTGCTGAGCAACAAGATGGTGCCAATGATTGGTCTTTCGTGGCACGACGACCTGCTCTCGCTCCATCGCCGTCGCGAGTTTGAGCCAGGCTGGTTCATCGATATCCAGGATATTATAGGCAACATTGGCGTGCAGGACAAGAGTCTGCAGAAACTTTACGCCAATCTCTTCGGCGAGAAGATAAGCAAGCGCCAGCGCCTCACCAACTGGGAGGCGGATGTGCTCACCGACAAGCAGAAAGAGTATGCCGCTATCGACGCATGGGCGTGCATAAAGCTCTACAACGAGATAATGCAGCTGATGGCTACCCACGACTACGAACTGAAGGTTGTGGAGGAGAAGCCTGCCGAGTAATGTAAAAATACAAACGACTATATGTACAAAAATCTATACTTAAAGAAGGGTAAGGAGGAAAGCCTCAAGCGTTTCCATCCTTGGATATTCTCTGGTGCCGTAGCGCAGATTGAGGAGGGCGTAGAAGAAGGCGAAATCGTGCGCGTTTTCACCTCGCAAGGCGACTTCATTGCTGTCGGCATGTATCAGATTGGTTCTATCGCTGTGCGCGTGTTGTCTTTTCGCGACGTAGAGATAGACGGCGAGTTCTGGCTCTCGCGCCTGCAGTCGGCTTGGCAGATGCGTCAGGCTATCGGACTCATTGGTCGTGAGAACAACAATACGTTCCGTCTTGTTCACGGTGAGGGTGACAATCTCCCCGGTCTCGTAATCGACTGCTATGGCGACACCGCGGTTATGCAGGCTCACAGCGTGGGTATGCACCTCGTTCGCCATGAGATATGCGAGGCTCTCGTGAAGGCTTCTGAGGACGAGATCAAGAACGTTTACTACAAAAGTGAGACAACGTTGCCGTTTAAGGCGGACGTGGAGCACGAGAATGGTTTCATCTACGGTTCGATGGGCAGCGACGTGGCTATGGAGAACGGCTTGAACTTCCATATCGACTGGCTGAAGGGTCAGAAGACGGGCTTCTTCGTCGACCAGCGCGAGAACCGCCACCTGCTCGAGACTTACTCGAAGGGTCGTTCGGTGCTCAATATGTTCTGCTACACGGGCGGCTTCTCGGTTTACGCCATGCGTGGCGGCGCCAAGCTGGTTCACTCCGTTGACAGCAGCGCCAAGGCTATCGAGCTGACAAACAGAAACATCGAGCTTAACTTCCCCGGCGACGAGCGTCACGCAGCGTTCTGCGAGGATGCGTTCAAGTTCCTCGACGCCAACGATAAGACATACGACCTCATCGTGCTCGACCCGCCTGCGTTCGCCAAGCATCGTGCTGCTCTACGCAATGCGCTGAAGGGCTACACACGCCTCAACGTGAAGGGATTGCAGCGCATCAAGCCCGGTGGCATCCTCTTCACATTCAGCTGTTCGCAGATTGTGACAAAGGAGAACTTCCGCAACGCTGTCTTCACAGCTGCGGTGCAGGCTAACCGCAAGGTGCGCATCCTGCATCAGATTCACCAGCCTGCCGATCACCCGATTAACATCTACCATCCGGAGGGCGAATACCTCAAGGGATTGGTGCTTTATGTAGAATAAAAACAAGACTGTGGAAAAATCTTCTGCGATAATCAATTCATTCGTGGACAGAGTGCGACGCTTCGCCTCTGTCCACGAATTGTTCGTTTATGGGGGCAAGTATATTGTGGCTCTTTCGGGCGGTGCAGACAGCGTGTCGCTGCTCTTTGTGCTGAAACATCTGGAGCACGAACTGGGCATAGGCGTTGAGGCTGCTCACTGCAACTTCCATCTGCGTGGCGCCGAATCGGTGCGCGACGAGGAGTTCTGCAAGCAGCTTTGCGGTCGCCTCGATGTGCCTCTGCATCTCATCCACTTCGACACGCAGGCTTATGCCGACCTGCATCATGTGAGCATCGAGATGGCTGCACGCGACTTGCGCTATGGCTATTTCGAGAACCTGCGCCGCGATATCGAAGCGCAGGATATCTGCGTTGCACATCATCGCGACGACAGCGTTGAGACCGTTCTGCTCAACCTCGTTCGCGGCACCGGATTGCGTGGGCTGCGAGGCATTCAGCCGCGCAACGGCAACATCATTCGACCTCTGCTTTCGCTTAGCAGAGAGGATATTGTGCAGTATCTTGATGCTCTTGGCGAGAGTTACGTTACAGATTCAACAAATCTGCATAACGACGTGAAACGCAACAAGATACGTCTTGACGTAATGCCGCTGTTACGCGAGCTTAATCCGAGCGTAAGCCAGTCGATTTTCGAGTCGTCGCTACGTGTTGGCGAGGCTCTGAAAGTGTTTGATGAGGCTATGAAGCGAAGCATTGCCGACGTCACAGCCACCTCACCATCTCACCATCTCACCATCTCACCACCTCACCATCTTGTCATCTCTGTTGAACGACTTAAGCAGCAGCCTTCGCCCGAATATACTTTGCACGAAATACTCAGCAGTCGCGGCTTCACTTCGGCGCAGATTGAGCAGATATACGGTTCGCTCGACACCTGCTCTGCAGGCAAAATCATAGCTTCCGATTCGCACGAACTCGCCTTCGACCGCGGTTCTCTGCTCGTTCAGCCGAGAACAAATGTAGCCGATACTGCACGCTCAATGCGCATACCCGAAACCGGCACGTATGTGTTCAGCGACAGTTTGAAGATAAAGGTAGCGGCGGAAGATTGCGGCGACGATTACGTGCCGAGTCGCGCAGCCGACTGCGTATGTCTCGACGCATCGGACATCAAGTTCCCGCTCACGCTGCGCCACATTGAGCAGGGCGACCGCTTTGTTCCGTTCGGCATGAACGGCATGAAGCTCGTAAGCGATTATCTCACCGACCGCAAGAAGAATGTCTTTGAGAAGCGTGCTCAACTCGTAGTCACCGACGCCCAGCAACGCATAGTCTGGCTTGTAGGCGAGCGCACCGACAATCGTTTTCGCATTACCCCACACACCCAACAAGCCCTCCGCCTCACCATTACCGTTGCGCGGTAACCATGTTACCGTTGTGCAATAGGCATGTTGCCGCAGCGTGGTAACCATGTTGCCGTAGCGTGGCAATCAAGTTGTTGTAGCGTGGCAATTAAGTTCTCCAAGGGGGTGCACTTGTAGGGGGTGCACTTGTCTCCGCTCGGCTTTGCCGCTTGCCAGAGCAAGAAGTGCACCAACCAAGTAATCGTGTACCAACCAGTAGAGAAGTGCACCCCCTAAGCAACTGCACCAACCAACCCACCCAAAATCTCACAGCATAGCTGGGAGATAACCTGGTAGATATCCCCATCTGAGAAATATCTACCAGCTTTTATTGCCTTGATAATAAGTGCAGTACGCCGTTTCTGGGAGATATGGCAGATTTTTATCCCAACTGACTTATAATTCGGAAATTTTATCTAATTTTGTCTCAAAATCAAATAAGCATAACAATGGAACTATCTATATACAGTTTTTCACTTTGTACCGCACTGCCGTTAATGTTATTCTTCGGTTTTTATTTTTTGTTTGCAAAGACTCCTGAAAAGAAAATTTTCAAGAATTATCTCCGCTCCCGACGGATAATGGGTGTCGCACTGCTGTTGCTTGCCGCCAATTATTCGGTACATTTCTTTTTGGGAATAAGGTTCCAAAATGTAAATTCTGCCATATTGATGAATCTGTCCACCTATTTTTTGTGTTATTATCTGTTCAGTTCAGCAATGATAACACTGCTCGACCGTTTCTACATAACGCGCAAAAGGTCATGGACACACTTCATTCTATGGGTTATCTTCTCAATCCTTTCCGGAGTCGTATTATTGCTGCTGCCGGGTGGCACTATGCAAAAGATTGGATTGCTGGTTTTGGCTGCATGGCTGGTGATTTACGGGCTTATGCTTGCTCGAAGAGTCATTGTTGCATATCGTAGAGCCGTCAGGATTTTTGATGACACGCATGCAGATGATATAGGCGCATATATCGAATGGCTTTCCATATTCACTTATTGGGCACTTATCTTCGGTGTCGGATGCGGATTGTTGACATTTCTGCCAGACAAATATGTTTTTATCTGGATTTTGTCGTCAATACCGTTCTACTGCTATCTTTTCTACAGCTATCAGAACTACCTGCTATTCTATGAACAGGTAGAAAATGCTTTTGAGCAAGATATACAGTCTGAAGAAAAACTTCTGACAGATACGGAAACAGAACCTGAAATAGTTTCTGGGGAAGAAGTTCCTGTGTCCTATACAGAAATTATAGAGAAAGTGGACAACTGGATAAAGACAGACGGCTATGTTCAGCAGGGACTTACCATAAAAGAACTGTCCAAAATACTTTATACGAACCGTACCTATCTTTCCGCCTATATCAAGACTATGTATAAAATGACATTCCGCGAATGGATAACCAGTCTCCGGTTGGAGTATGCGAAAAACATACTGAAGGAGCATCCGGAAATCAATATACAGAAGCTGGCTGAGTCTTCCGGTTTTCTTTCCCGCAGTAACTTTATCAAATCATTTACCGAGAAGGAAGGATGTACGCCTGGCAAGTGGAAAAAAGCAAATCTGGAATAATTTGTGTGGTAAAAAGCCGATGAAAAAGGTCTCAGAAACCCATTTCCAAAAAGTGCTCAAACGACAAAAAAAAGTGCTAATTCGACAAAAAGGTGCTCTAACGACAATTTGAAAAGTGCTCAAACGACTATTTTTTATAAAACGCTGTATTTCAACAGAAAAAGTTTTTGTAATATTTTGGGCGCTGAATGGCATTTATTACCTTTGGAGAAGACAAAGATAATAAATTCAAGTTTATATGAGCAGAAAAATCACTTTTCTTACCCTGTTTCTGTGGCTGATGACGGTAACTTTTCCTGTCATTGCGCAGCAGAAAGCAGACACGACCTACACCTTCCGGTTCGTTCCGCAGAAGGACATGTTCTACGTGCCTTGGAATGGCAATGACACGGAACTTGCCCGTCTGTTGGAATGTATCGAAAACAACAAAACCACAATTCTTGACGGCAAGCTGCCGCTATTGGTTGACGGCTACTGTAATTCACTGGGCAGTGAAGCCGAGAACCTTGCCACGGCGAAGATCCGTGCCAACCGTGTGAAATCCGAACTGATTATCCGTGCGGAAATAAAAGAGGAGAATTTCATTACCCGCAACCATGCGACTGAGGGTGATTTTGTCACCGTGCGCCTGACGGTACCGGTAAAGGGAACTGCCGTGACGGATGCGGAAGCAGAAGCACGACGCAAGGCGGAAGCCGAACGCTTAGAAACCGAGAAGCGTGCCGAGCAGGAACGGCTTGCCGAAGAGCAGCGCAAGGCGGAAGAAGCCCGACTTGCCGCTGAAAAGGCAGAAGCCGAGAAAACCGCTCAACAAAATACACTTGCCGACACGCTGTCGGAAACCAAAATCACAACTGATTATCATCTCTCCCTGCGTGCCAACCTGCTGCGCTGGGCTACCTTGACACCAGATTTAGGACTTGAATGGCGCATCTGTCCATCGTGGGGCATTGCCGTAAACGGCTCGTGGACTTCTTGGAGCTGGAGTGACAAAGACCGCCGCTATGCACTCTGGGAAGTGGCTCCGGAAGTACGTTACTATATGGGTGAGAAGAAAGCCTGGCATCTGGGCGCGATGTTCAAGGCTGGACAGTTCAACTACAAGCTTTCCGAAACAGGCAAGCAGGGCGACCTGATGGGTGGCGGCATCACCGCCGGCTATCAGCTGCGACTAAACAAGGCATTAGATCTTGATTTCAACCTCGGTTTGGGCTACCTGAATGCCGATTTCGAAAAATATGAAGTCATCGATGGTGTGCGCGTGCGCTGTGGCAACGAGACAAAAAATTGGTGTGGCCCCATCAACGCCGGTGTGACATTGGTATGGAAGTTATTCTAATACGGAGGAATAGAGTATGAAAGCAAGACAATATATAAATATGGTAGGAATGGCAGCCGCCGTGCTGCTCTCTTCCTGCGTGAAGGACACGCTTTATGACACGCCGCATCCCGACTATGGGAAGATTGCGGTGACAGCCGACTGGTCGGCACGCGGTGAGGGTATCGACATACCTACCACATGGACGGTTACCATGGGTGACTATACGGGTACGGAGACTTCCGCCACCCATGCCCCCAACCATCTGTTTGCTCCGGGCAGCTACACCCTTGCGGTGTGGAACCCTGCTGAAGGAATCATGGTAAATGGTACCACCGCCACCATTGCCGCAGCCACGGGAAACCGGGCAGGAACGGATGCCTTTGTGAACAATGCCCCGGGATGGTTCTTCACCTATACGAAACAGGTGAGCATCGAGAAAGACAAGGACTATCCGCTGACCGCCGCAATGAAGCAGCAGGTACGCGAACTGACGCTTATCATCAAACCGACGGGGGATGCCGCCGGACGCATCACGGAGATTGTTGCCCATCTGACGGGTGCAGCCAGAACTCTCGATTTCGCTACCGATACCTACGGAGCCGCTTCAAACGTCGTGCTGCCCTTCACCAAGATAACCGAAGGTGACGATGCCGGCAAGTGGAAAGCCACGGTGCGGTTGCTGGGTGTGACCGGCACGGAACAACTGCTGACGGGTGAAATCCGCTATGCGGATGGCAACCCGACCCCCACGACGCTGAAAAGCGACATCACGGAAGCCCTCAAGGGGTTCAACACCGGAAAGGGCGAATCGCTGACCCTCGGCGGAACGCTGGTTGAGACTCCCGAAGGCATGGAAGTGGACGGAGTCGAAATCAACGGCTGGGAAGAAGTGAAAGGTGATGATGTAAATGCCGATTTGTAAATAATTAGCAAACCGAACGCAGAAGCAAAGCTTGCTTTGATTTTGCTAAGGTGCAGCAATTATTGAAATGGAATTTAACTAATATAATAACAGAATATAATGAAGACAAGATTTTTTGCACTTGCGATGCTCGCCCTCGCACTGGTAGCCTGCAACAACGACAACGAGAACCTGAACGGTGACCCCGTGGCCGCCCAGTTTACCGCCGACATCGCCCCCGCCACCCGCGCCAGCGGAACCACCTGGACTGCCGGCGACCGTATCGGCATCACCGACATCGGCAACGATTCCCAGTACGGCAACGTGCCTTTCATCCTGAAAAACGGGAAATTTGAGGCAGAAGGAAAGGTTATCTATATCGAAGATACAAAGACCCATACTTTCCGCGCCTACTATCCGTACAACGCGGTGGGAGGCATCCTCACAGCCACGACCGATGCCACGGCGCAGCAGAACCAACCTGCCATCGACTTTCTCTTTGCTTCAGGAGCCACGGGAGACAAAAACAACCCGGTAGTAAGCTTCACCGACAAAACCGCCAAAGGCGGTGAAGACAACTCCTTCCACCACCGCATGAGCCAGATAACCCTTACCTTCGAGGCGGGCGACGGCGTGAATTTCAGCGTGGTCAAGCCTGAACGTTACACGCTGGACGGATTGTTACTCACCGGTACGTTCAACACGGCCGACGGTATTGCCACCGCAGACAACGGGGCACAGACCGGAGAACTGACCATGAATCTGGCAGACGGCAATCTCACGTCATCGATCATCCTCTTCCCGCAGACAGTTGCATCCCTGCCGTTGGTTGTGAATTACAAAGGTCAGGAATATCATGCCACACTCACCATGCCCGATGGCGCACTGCTGGCGGGCAACAACTATACCTATACCGTCAAGGTACGCAACAAAGTCCTTGAAGTCAGCGAAGCCACCATTGCAAAGTGGAACGATATAGACGGCGGAGAAGTGAATGCTAGCCTGTAAGATATTAATAATTAATTGATTAGGTTGAAGAATTATGAGACATAGATTATTTATCCCCGCAGCCACCGCACTGCTGTTCGCCCTCGCCGCCTGCACGCAGGACGAACTTGCTGGCGATAACCGTCTGCCCGAAGGTGAATACCCCGTCGTCATCCGTGCCACCGGACTGTCCGTAGAAGCAACGCCGCTGGCAGCCCCTTCCACCCGTGCCGCTGTGGACGGCGACTGGCAGGGCGTCACTTCCGTGGCACTCAAGTTGGGCGATGCGGTAAAGGAATACACCGTAACGGCTTCTACCGATTTCAAGAGTGCCACGCTCTCACGCGAGAACGACCCGCACTACTGGACCAGCCGCGACCCGATTACCGTATCGGCATGGTGGCCCTTCGACAATGCCGACATCACACAGATGCCTGCCGTGAAGGTGGCCGAAGACCAAAGTAAATTGGCTGACTTCCAGAACAGCGACTTCATCTCTGCTGAGAACCGGAAGGTGGAATTTAACAACCCGACTCTTGAATTTACCCACCGCACGGCACGCGTGACAATCGAACTGAAGCCCGGCACGGGATTCACGAGCGTCGCCGGTGCCACGGTGAGCCTCGTGAGCCTGTCCGCCGATAACGGCAACCCGACCGCCATCAAGACTTACAACGCAAGCGGCAACACCTACGAGGCACTGACCGCCCCGCAGACCGTTGCGGCAGGCAAGCCGTTCGTCAAGGTGAAACTCGGCGGCGGCACCTTCTACTTCCGTCCGCAGAACAACGTCGTATTAGAAGCGGGCAGCCGCTATAAATATACCGTTAAGGTGAACGCCACCGGCCTGACGTTAGAGGGTTGCACCATCGGCAGCTGGGCTGACGGCGGCGGCGAGAGCGGCGCAGCCGAGGATTTGGGCTACATCTACGACAGCAACACCAAGACCTACACGGTCTATAACGCCAACGGCCTGATGAATGTAGCCGAATTAGTGAACGGAGGTAAGACCGACATAAACATTACCCTCGACAAAAACATTAACCTCACAGGCAAAGGCTGGACGCCGATAGGCACAGACTACGACAACGCATACACCGGCACCTTCGACGGCGGCGGCCATACCATCACGGGGCTGACCGTTACGACAAATGACGAATATGCGGGTCTGTTCGGCTATCTCAGTAATTTCAATAATGCCGCCGGTACGGTGAAGAATGTGGTGATGGAGGGCATACAGATAACATGCAATCACAGGTCGGGTTATGCCGGCGGCGTGGTAGGATATAGCTGGGGCACCATTGAAAACTGCTCGGTGTCGGGCAGCGTTAGCGCCACGGTGAGCGTCGGCGGTGTGGTGGGTGTTCAAAGGGACGGTTCCATCACCGGATGCAGTTCCTCTGCCACAGTGAAGGGAACGCTCTATGTCGGCGGCGTGGCAGGTTGGACGAAATTTGGTGCCACCTTGACCGCTTGCTATGCCACAGGCAACGTGATCATAGAAATAGCCCCCACACAGAATATCTCTGGCGGCGGTCTGGTAGGATTCAACGACGGAATAAGCCTCCTTTCCTGCTATGCCACGGGCAACGTAACCAGTACGGGTAGTAGCACTGGCTATGTACATATCGGCGGCTTTTTGGGAGATAACAACACTACCGTGACCGCCTGCTATTGGAAGAACAATCATGAACAAGGTATCGGCTACAATAGGAGAAGCACCAAAGTCACAGAGGTGGACGGCACCAGCGTAACCTGGCAGAACGCCGTTGATGCCATGAACACCGCCTTGCAGAACAAAGGCTCAGAGTGGCGTTACGAACTTAAAGGAGCATTGCCCACCTTGAGGAAGCAGTAAACCGTCGGGGGGAAAAGTTACGCCCGCAACGGAAAGAACCAGAGTAATAAAATAACAGATATTATGAGGATAAGATTTTTTGCACTTGCAGCGCTCGCCCTCTTATTGGGCGCCTGCACGCAGGACGAAGCGGGCTTCCTACCGGAAGGGGCGGAAGGCACCCCCATCGTCTTCACCGCCACGGGACTGAATCCCGCCGCGACAGCCACCGTCGGCACCCGTGCCCCCGCGGATGGCAATTGGACGGGTGTGCAGAGCGTGGCAGTTCTGATGGACGGCACGGTGAAGACGTACAACGTGACGCCCTCCACCGCCGACCCCACCAGCGCCACGCTGACCTCCACCGACCCGTACTACTGGACCAACCACAACGACATCACCGTCACGGCGTGGTGGCCCTACACCGCTGGCGAGACAACCCCACCTGCGGTAAAGGTAAAAGCCAACCAAAGTGCCCAGAAAGACTTTGAGGGCAGCGACCTCATCGTAGCCGACGGGCAGACGGTGACCTACGGCAGCCCCACGCTCCGCTTCACCCACCGCACGGCGCGGGTGACCATCGTTCTGACGGACAACACCGAGGGGCTGGCATCCGTGCAGCTGACGGGTCTCTCCACCGAAGGCGGCAACCCGGATATAATCGTCCCGTATGACAAGGGCAGCAACACCTACACCGCCATCGTAGCCCCGCAAAGTGTGGCAGCTGGCACGGCCTTCATTACCTGCACCTTCACTAACGGCAAGACCTTAGTTTATAAGATGAAGAATGCTACCGACTGGCAGGCGGGCGGTGAATATACCTACACCGTCTCCCTCGCTACGGCAAGAGGCTATATCATAGAGGACGACGGCAGCTACACGGTCTATAACGCCGACGGTCTGATGAATATAGCCGAATTAGTGAACGGAGGTAAGACCGACATAAACATTACCCTCGACAAAAACATTGACCTCACCGGCAAAGCCTGGACGCCGATAGGCACAGACTACGACAACTCATACAAAGGCACCTTCGATGGTGGCGGCCATACCATTACGGGGCTGACCTTTACGACAAATGACGAATTTGCGGGTCTGTTCGGCTGGCTCAATAGAGCTGGTACGGTGAAGAACGTGGTGATGGAGGGCGTACAGATAACAAGCAATCAAATATATGGCGGCAGTATTGGCGGCGTGGTAGGATCTAGCTGGGGCACCATTGAAAACTGCTCGGTGTCGGGCAACGTCAGCGGCACGGTGTATGTCGGCGGTGTGGTGGGTGTTCAAATAGGCGGTTCCATCACCGGATGCAGTTCCTCTGCCACAGTGAAGGGAACGGTCGATGTCGGCGGCGTGGCAGGTCAGACGAATTCGAGTGCCACCCTGACCGCTTGCTATGCCACGGGCAACGTGATCATAGAAATAAACCCCAAAAAGAATATCGCTGGCGGCAGTCTGGTGGGAATGAACGCAGGAATCAGCCTCCTTGCCTGCTATGCCACGGGCAACGTAACCAGTACGGGTAGTAGCACCGGCAAAGTACATATCGGCGGCTTTTTGGGAAATAACTACACCACCGTGACCGCCTGCTATTGGAAGAACAATCATGAACAAGGCATCGGCTACAATAAAGAAAACATCGTCCCCGAAGCCACGAAGGTGGACGGCACTGGCGTTACCTGGAAGAATGCCGTTGATGCCATGAACACCGCCTTGCAGAACGCAGGCTCAAAGTGGCGTTACGAACTTAAAGGAGCATTGCCTACCTTGAGGAAGCAGTAAGCCGTCGGGCGGGTGTACATTCTTCGCAATTCTATAGTTTTGCCCCCTAAAGATTTCTGTGAAAATCTGTGCAATCTGTGGGAGGTTTTTTACCTGAAGGGGCATACTTGCTTTGTTGGTGCAGTGGGGACCACTGCACCCCCTAAAAAAACAAAGAGCAATAAAGTGATTACAACATAGAAACAACAAAAAAGGGTGCACGAAGCACCCTTTTTGTTTGTTAGTATCCGAAGTGTTGGAAACCTCTTTACTTTACAGTTTCTTGAACACGCCCTGCATCTGCTCGCCGAGTCCGATGGTGTAGCCCTGCGATACAAATACTACGCGGTTGAATGTGTCGGCGATGATGAACATCGGCATCTGCTTCTCGTTCATCAGCTTCATCTCACGTGCTATCTGCTTGCGTACCGATCCGTCCTTGTCGAGGGCGAACTGCACGGTAGACGGCAGACCCGGGAACTCGTCGTGGTTGAACTTGGCTGCGTCGGCTTCGCTCTCGAAGAGCAGTACTACCGGACGGCCCCATGCCTCGAACGCTTCCTTCATCTTCTCGATGTCGTGCAGAGCGTGGTTGGTAGGTTCTTGACCTACGCCGAGGATGCCTACAACATAGTAGCCGCGACCGGTCTGTGAGAGCAGACTTACTTCCTTACCGTCCTTTGTAACGAGGCTCTCTGAGTTGAACGAACCGATTACTGTCACTTCGTTGGTGTTTTGGCGAATCTCAAGAGGCAGGGTTGTTGTCTGACCCTTTACAATCTCGAAGATACGGTTTGATGCGAGTACGCTGCCGTTTGCAAGACGTGTACCCGTGGTTAGCATGTATGTGCCGGCGTCGAGCTTGTAGCCGTTCTTGAACGTGTTGCTCCATGTAGTGCCGTTTCCCATGTCAGCCTGACCCTCATCGAAGTTGAGCAGCTGAGCCGTGCCGTTCTCTATGCGGCTGATTGTGAAGTGGCTGTAATACTTCGGGTTGTCAAGCAGCTTTGTAGGCTCGTATGTCAGCTTGATTGTACCGAGAGCTGCTGCGGTAGATGTCTTGTCGGCTGTGTTGTCGAACTTCACATCCTGCCATTCGCTGTTGGTTTTTTGGTGCACTTGAGACAAGTGCACCCCCTGGGATTTGTACTGTATCTTGCCCGTCACAGCGTCCTTCTGTGCTTCGATGCCGAGGCTGCGAGCCACGTCGACGAAGAAGATGTCGCGCGAACGCTCGTCGGTAATCTTCGACTTCATAACGCCAACCGGAGTCTGTGCGATGCGCAGAGCCTTCTTGTCGGGGTTGAGGCGGATGTTCTTCTTTATCCATTCTACGAGCTTCATCGGGTCGGCGCGGAAAGCGTCGGCTGCCTTCTTACTGAACGCCTTCTCGAAGTACTGCTTGAACGGAATTGTAATCAGCTCGTCCTCAACACGCGGCGAGAGCTGGTCGGTTGTTGCGTTGTAGCTGTCTTCGAGAATCTCTGTTGTGATGTCGCGCAAGTCTTTGTCGCTGAGTGTGGCGAGTATGCCCATCACGCGGTCTTCGTTGTCGCTGTGTCGTTTGATGAAGTCGACGATGGTCTGCTTGTTGCCGCGCGACTTGAAGATGTACTCGGCGCCGCGCTCATTGATGCGCTTTGCCTCCTCCATAGTGGGGAAGGTGGCTGTGTATGCCTTGCGGATGCTGTCCTCAAGAGCAAAGCGGCGCTGGTTCTCCTTGTGCATCTCGTCGCTGACATAAGGCAGCTGTGGGTCTTCCTTCGGTGGAACGATGTCTAAGTAGGTGCATTTAGGGGGTGCACTTGTCTCAAGTGCACCAACAGAACTGGTAGGTGCACCCTCTGGGAGAGTGAGTGTTGCTTCCTTTTGCTTGCCGAACGATACCTTCTGATATGCATACTTGCCGTCCTTCGATGCCCATACCACCAAGTCACCGATACCTGCAGAGAGCGAGGTGTGACCGTTTGCGTCGGTATATTTTGTTACAGCTGTGAAGAACTCGGCGTAGTTGTATATCTTGAACTCGACACGGGCGTTCTCTACCGGCTTGCCTTCGCTGTCCTTTACATAGAAGTCGATAGGCGCAACAGGTGCATAGTTGGAGGTGAGGTTGATTTCTGTGAAGTTGCTTGTGCGCAGCATCACCTCCTCAGGTCCGTTATAGTCGCCGAAAGCACGTGTGTGCATGAGCATTGCTCGCGAAGCCGGCGCATTGAACCAACCGAGGTTGAGCACCGGTTCTGGTTCGCAGGCGCCGAGGAAGTACCATTTGCCGTCTGCCCACGCTTCTACCCAGGCGTGGTTGTCGTCGGTGTGAGCCCAACGCGGTGTGTACACCTGGCGTGCAGGTATGCCTACGGCTCTGAGCGCTGCAACGGCAAACGTACTCTCTTCGCCGCAACGTCCAGTTGCGGTCTTGAGCGTTGCGAGAGGCGCTGATGTGCGAGCGTCAGAAGGTTGGTATGTCACTTTCTCGTGGCACCAGTGGTTCACCTCGATGATGGCGTCCATCATCGACATGCCCTTGATGCGGTCCTTCAATTCGTTGTAGAACACCGAGCGTGCATTGTCCAGAGCCTCGTTGTTGACACGGATAGGCACAACGAAGTGGCGGAAAAGCAGTTCGGGAACGTTCTTGCCCCAAGGCATCTCCTTGCGAGCCTTGAATGACATGCGCACGTTGTCGGCGAAGAACGAGGTAGGGTAGTCGGTGACGTCGGCAAGCGGCATGTAGGCATAGAGGAACTTCAATGCTTCCTGCTCGTCGGCGGTAAGGTTTTCTTTCTGTGTGTTGTAGAATGTCTTGCCGACAGTCTTTACGCGCTCCTTGAAGATGTTCTCCACAGTGTTGCGGTAGTTGGTGTCGGAAAAGAATTGTCCCTGCGCATTCGCTGTCAGACTCAAAGCGAATATAGATGCAGAAATAAGAATTTTCTTCATTGTCGTTTTTAAGTATTATAAAAAAGGAGACTATGGCGTGTTGTTATAGTCTCCTGTAAGCTTTTCCTGTGTGTCAAAATTTTACAAGTAAACCTTGTAACACGCTTCTAACTTTTACAAGTCAATCTTGTTTACACGCTTCTCATGACGACCGCCCTCGAACGGAGTCTTGAAGAACTCGTCCATGATCTTCTCTGCTGTCTTGTTGTCGATGAAGCGTCCCGGCATAACCAGAATGTTAGCGTCGTTGTGCTGGCGTGTGAGCTGTGCAATCTCAGGATTCCATACCAATGCTGCACGTACGCCCTTGTGCTTGTTGAGAGTCATTGCCATGCCTTCACCGCTACCGCAGATACCGATACCTGGATAAACGTCGCCGTTAGAGATAGCTTCGCCCAACTCGTGTGCAAAGTCAGGATAGTCGCAGCTCAGATCGCTGTATGTTCCGTAATCCTTAAAAGGAATGTTGTGGCTCTCAAGGTACTCAACAACAAATTTCTTCAATGCGTAACCTGCGTGGTCGCATGCAATGCCTACTGTCTTAATTTCCATAGTACTGTAGTTTTAGTGGATTATTAATAAAGCAAGCTTATGCAGAATTTCTTACTTAACGTGAAGTTCTGCATAAGCTATGCCTGTTTATTTAGATAAGTAATCTTTCACCTGCTTAAATACGTTCTCGGCATTGAAGCCCAATTTCTCGTCGAGCACCTTGTAAGGAGCAGAGAAACCGAACGACTCAAGACCGTATACCATACCCTCAACGCCTACGAGGCTCTGAAGTGTAACGGGGAGACCTGCTGTCATACCGAAGATCTTTGCGCCCTTCGGCAGTACAGACTCCTGATACTCCTTGCTCTGTGTACGGAACAGACCCTCAGACGGAACGCTTACGATACGTGTCTTGATGCCGTCAGCGTTGAGCAACTCGGCACCTGCGAGGAGTGTAGACACCTCTGAACCAGAAGCGAGGAGGATAACGTCATAGTTAGGATCGTCCTTAACGATGTATGCACCCTTGCGAACCTGAGAGTAGTCAGTGCCTTCAGGCAGAGAGTTCACGTTCTGACGTGAGCAAATCATCGCTGTCGGAGTGTCCATGTTCTCGTTAGCCATCTGCCAGCATACAGTTGTCTCGTCGGCATCAGCCGGACGGAATACGCGTACAGAGTCCTGACCCTTGTGGTTCTTCAGCTTCTCCATAAGGCGAATCTGTGCTTCCTGCTCAACCGGCTCGTGTGTAGGTCCGTCCTCACCAACGCGGAATGCATCGTGTGACCATACGAACTTGATTGGAACGCGCATGAGAGCAGCCATACGGATTGCCGGCTTCATGTAGTCGGAGAATACGAAGAAAGTTCCGCAAGCGGGGATTACACCGCCATGCAGTGCCATACCGATACAGCAACATGCCATAGTCAGCTCGGCAACACCGGCCTGGAAGAATGCGCCGCTGAAGTCGCCGCGAACGATAGAGTGGGTCTTCTTCAGGAAACCGTCGGTCTTGTCGCTGTTAGACAGGTCTGCTGAAGAGCAAACC
>OMEM01000015.1_pt1 | contig 19116 bp, 16 predicted proteins | sample 1645421 | NCBI WGS metagenome assembly OMEM01 (sample SAMEA103958138, study PRJEB25191) | human gut metagenome | biome: human-associated habitat [ENVO:00009003]; feature: intestine environment [ENVO:2100002]; material: feces | place: Germany | collected 2013/2015
ATGCTTGTGTCGGAAAGGTATATATGAGCTGATGGTAGAGTCGTCATCAACAACAATGGCCCTGATTTGATAAACTCAGCAGGAATACTTGCTATTCATTTTTTATGATGGGGTTATGTTTACAAATTTGAGATTTTATGTAAAATACAGGGGTATCTTATTATGATAAAAACATCAAGATACCCCTATATATAATAAGGTGTCATAACCGACAGACGGAGCGTGCTTGTTTTCCAACTATGCTTTGTTCTGTTTCTATATTCTTTGTTTCGTGTTTTTCAGCAGTATCTTGCTCCTGTGGTGGTGCCAATTCTAACTGTATTTTTCTATCCAACGCCGCCAGTTCCGCTTTAAGACCTTTCAGTTCTTCCTCTTTCTTCCAAGTCTTGCCAGCTATCTCTTCCAGTTGCGGTATTTCCTTTTCCAAAGCCTTGCATCTTGAATCATACTGCTCAATGTAGCTTGGTATCTTCTGTAAGGCATTCAGAAAGTTGTTTGCCGCTGCTATCGGGTCCGACTTGGCAATGTGACCGTAGTTGTACTGGTACTTGTAATTGCCCTCGACAAAAAAGCGGTTGTCAACAAATGGAAGACCATTCTCGAAACTTGTCTCGCTGACAATCTTGACAGGGAATCCGTAGATTTCTCCAATCCGCTTGTATTGTCCGCCAGTTGTCTCTTTCTCCGCCAACATTTGCAGATGCTTTCCTATAACCTCTAAGTTCGTGGACTCCACACCATCAAGAATGATGAGGTTGAGGATGTTGCCGTCCTTGTCTTTCTTGGCTTTGCCCATAAACTTGCCGTAGTCCTCGGTCATTCCCTTGAGAGATGCTTTGTTGTTGCCCAGCTCTGCCGTCTTTGACTGCAACTTTGTTTCCGAGTCACGCTTGCCCTTGTTAAACGATTTGCGCTCACCCTCCAAGGAGGCTATCTTCTTCTCCATCTTCGCCTTGTCAAGCAAATCGGTATTTCCGGAGAGAATAGCCATGTACTCGGAAAAATTCATGCCCGATTTCTTGTCCATCGCTCCCTCGTCAATGGTTCTCGCTCCCAAGGCTCCGCTTTTCAACTGCGAAATGAAGGTCTGCTTGCAGTGCAGGAGGTTAAACTTGTACGAGTCAAGCGACTTTTCCACCGCATAGATGATAACATCCACCTTGTTGTCGGCATACAGCTTGGCAATCTCGTTGCCGGCACGCACACCTCGACCATCACGCTGTGCCAAGTCTGACGGTCGATCGGGTAGGTCAAGGGCATTACTGCCTTCTTCCCCCCTCAGAACCGTACGTGAGGGTTTCCCCTCATACGGCTCAAGCTTTTCAAAGTCTCTGTTCGTGTGCAGAGACCGGCTCATCCTACTTCTTGTTTCCATTGTTTTTTACGGGATAATTTGAAACATTCATCATGAACCAACAGATTGCATTTCCGTCCGTCTTGTACGGTCGGCATTACATTCCATGCCTTATGCGTGTCAATCGGTTCACCACATATCGGACATTTCCGACCTTGCTTTTCCCATAGGTAAAGCAGGGATTTACGTCCTTTCAGCGTCACAAGCATCTTTGACTTCATTCTTTTATTGAAGTACAGGCGGCAGTCTGCGTCAAACGGATTCATGTCCCCCTTTATCTGCGTATATTGCAGAAAAGGAAACGAAGATGCCAGTTTCAACAAAGTAAGTTGGTCTTCTTTGCCGTTTGATTTCTTGAACTTAGCCGCAAAAGTCCAGCTGTTCCCTCGGATATTGTGCCAATAGCGGTCTTTTATCCACCGTTTCCCTTTCTTGGAATGACGGCGTTTAGCCCATTGCCACAAGGCGAGAAATATCTGATGGTCGATTCTGTGAAAAGAATCACGTGTCGCCCCATGCTGATAATATGCTCCCCATCCTCGAATTTTAGCATTCAACATCCTGATTAATGATTCCTGCTTGCAACCCTTATGACCTTTTGTCACCTTACGGATATTCTCCATAAAGCGTTTTTCGGCTTTCTTGGTCGGCTTGGTCAATATTTCATTGCCGAATTTGCGGATGTTGAAACCGAGAAAATCGAAACCGTCATGGATATTGGTTATCACCGTCTTTTCTTCTGATAAGGTCAGACCTCTTTCAGACATAAAGTCGGCTACCAATGGCTTGATTTCCTTTTCAAGTGTTTCACGGTTCTTGCAGGTAATTATAAAGTCATCAGCGTAACGGACAAGATTCACCATTGGCGAATATAACTTACCTTTGATTCTAACTCGTTTATATTTCTCTGCAAGGACTTTCTGCAATCCGTCCAATGTCATATTGGCAAGCGTGGGAGAGATAATGCCACCTTGTGGCGTTCCCTCCTCTGTCGGGAACATCTGTTTGTTGAAGATATAGCCGCATTTCAACCACTTTCGGAGTATTGCCTTGTCCATAGGGATGTTGGCAAGCAGCCATTCATGGCTGATATGGTCGAAGCACCCCTTTATGTCACCCTCCAGAATCCATTCGGGAGAATAGCCTTTTCGGAGAATGTTATGGCATTGCATTACCGCGTCCATACAGCGGCGTTCCTTGCGGAAACCGTATGAACGTGAGTCGGCTGTTGTTTCCGACACTGGTTCTAATGCCATAAGGTAGAGTGCTTGCATGGCTCTGTCTTTCATTGTCGGTATTCCCAACGGTCGCAGTTTGCCATTACTCTTTTTGATGTGGACTCTTCTCAATGGCTTCGGCTGGTAGCCTCTGCGTTTGAGTTCGCTTATCGCTTGTGTTTTTGCTTCAGGTTTCTCCCATGTTTCCATGTCCACTCCGGGGGTGTTGCCACCTCCGTTAGAAGTAACTCTCTTTACGGCTAAGGCTTTTGCGTAAAAAGAGTGGGTCAGCGTCCACTGCAAGGCTTTCACCTTGTTGTATCTGCCTTCCTTCTGAGCCTTTACAATTCGTGCTTGTAGCTTTCTGACGGCCAACTCCGCTTTAGTCCAGTCTATTCTGTCCCAAAGTGTTTGCTGATTGTCAGCAGGCGCACACGATGTCTTGTTTTCGTTCATTTGCTTTCCTCCTTTTGAAAGTTCTAAAAGTTAATTGTAAAGAATCACCATTTGACAACATTCGGTTTGATTGCCTACCTAATGTCGTCACAGAAGTCTGCCCACTTTCGTGTCGGATGATGTCGCCCACATCAGCCCGTGATGTCGGTTCAATCCGTATCCGCTCCATTACAGAACGGCATTCGCTTTTTCTGTTATCTTATACCTGCACACCATTCGGCCTTCATTGCTGTCAGCTTACCTGTCATTTTTACATGACAGGAGATATACAGGCTTACCATGTTCCACATAGATAACTAACGGATAGGTTAGGTTCTGTCTCATCCTCCGGCGGTGCTTATATCCGTGTAATCCTACCATGGAGAGGATTAACCGACCGCTTCCCTTTTGGGTAGAGTGTGCCAGTATCTTACACTCTTTCGTGACATTACGAAGTTTACTAACAGTTCGCTTGCGCTAACCATACTATCCAGCCTCGCCACTCTACGGTATGATACTAACCGTACTTGACTTCCCCTCACGGTTCTGTCTTGTCTTGCGAAAGTGTACTTCGTCCCGACCGCTTAATACAACATTAAGGTGCATCGGTCGGTAGGCTACCGCTGACGGAACAGCGGGTTAAAGCTGATACCCGTAAGTATCATTCCAACAATTATCTATGCGACTTCATGTCGCACCCACGGTGTGTCCAAATGATGAATAGCCACACACCGTTTTTGTGCGTTTACACCTGTACCCAACATGGATGTGGAGCCGAACAATACTCGTACCGATCCCTCGTTCATAGCTGCTATCACCGCCTTTCTTGCCCTCTCGTTCTTGCACTCCTGAATGAAGCGAATCTCTGACGAGGGTATTCCATAATCCTCTATCAGCTTGCGCTTGATTTCAGAATACACGTTCCATTCGCCAGGTCGGTATGTTCCCAGATCTGAGAATACGAACTGCGTGCCCTTGTGATTGTCATAGCGTTTGTAATAGTCCGCTATCATCTTCGCACAATGGCTCGCCTTGTTGTCGGGATGGTCCTCACAAGTCGGGTCTATCATGCGCATATCGAGAGCCATCTTTCGGGCATAGTCCGTGGCTATGAGCATCTTTGCCTTCTCTTCCGTTTCCGACAGTGGCAGTCTGCCGAGGATGGTGGCATCACCTGTCTTGGCAAACTCCATCAGCTTTTGGATGAAGTCCTCCTGCTCGGGTGTCGGCGGTATATTATGAAGGATCTCGTTCTTCTGTGGTCTGTCCACGCCAACCGCCTCCGCTGTGCGATAGTCGGTTATCTCGTTGTAGAAGGCAGCAAGCTCCGGCACCTTGATAAAATATCTGAAACGTTCCTTCTGCACGATGTTGTTGGTGACGTTAAACTCGAAGTCGGTAGTCTTCTTGGCGAAGATTGCCGCCCACGCATCGAAACAGCGGATGTCCTGACGCTCCAGTTCCTTGGGGCGCAGGTACTTGAAGAGCAGATACAACTCAGTCAGTGAGTTACTGATGGTTGTTCCCGACAGGAATGTCGCTCCCAGATCTCTGCCTGTCCGCTCCTGTATGGTACGGATAGCAAAGAGCATATTGAGTGCCTTCTGGCTTCCCTCGCTGTTGCCGAGTCCTGCCACACGGTCGTGACGGGTGTTGAACATGAGGTTCTTGAACTGGTGGCTCTCGTCCACAAACAAGTGGTCGATGCCCATCATGCGGAAGTCCACCACATCATCGGTACGTTGCTCGATGCTGTAGGCTATCTTCTGCAACTTCACCTCCAGATTCTGCTTTCGCTTTTCCAAGCCTTTGAGCATTCCCCGTGACACGTCTTTGCCCTGCGTGCGTATCACTTCCAAGTTTTCCTCCACGGTATCAAGCTCCGCCTGCAATATCTGCCGCTGGAGTTCTGGCGATTGCGGTATCTTCCCGAACTGGTCATGCGACATGATTACACAGTCATAGTCGTTGTTCTTGATGTTGTTGAAGAAACTGACACGGTTCTTGGTGGAAAAGTCCTTCTCCGAGGCATAGAGTATCCTCGCATGGGGATAAGCTGTCTGATAGGTGGCAGCTATCTCCGCGACATTGGCTTTCAGTCCGATAATCATCGGCTTGTGAGCCATACCGAGGCGTTTCATCTCATGCGCAGCCATGCACATGATAAGGGTTTTGCCTGTACCTACGGCGTGGTCACATATCCCGCCGCCGTTCTGCAAAAGCATCCATACACAGTCCTTCTGACTTGGGTACACACTCTTGACACCATACTTTCCGCCAAGGGCTTTCAAGTCCAAGCCGGGGAAGGTCTGGTGAGAACCGTCATACTTCGGACGCACGAAGCAGTTGAACTTCCGGTTGTACATTGTAGTCAAGCGTTCCTTAAAGGAGTCAGACTGCTCTTCCAGCCATTCAGTGAACCCGTTGCGGATTTCGTCAATCTTGGCATTGGCAAGCTGTATGCCCTCGCTGTCACGCACCTTGATGTCGTTGCCGTGTTCATCCTCACCGATGCTCTTCATCATGTCGGGACAGGTGTTGTGCAGGGCATGTTTCAGAAGACTCATGCCGTCATAGTGGCGGTAATATCCCTTCACCATATACTCATCCGTGATGGCCATGGTCTTCATACTGCATTTTGCCGAATATTCGTCCATGCTGTCGGAATAGACGATGCTGACCTGTGTATTGAAGAGGTGGCTCATGTAAGCGGAATACACACCTGTAGGTATCCAACGCTCACCGAAGTTAAAGTCCAGGTCCTCAAAGGCTATCGGTTCGGGAATGCTTGCCTTCAAGGCTTCCAACGACTCCCTCACGATTGCATGGTCGGGATTTTCCTTCAGCCATTCTTCTATACGCTCCGCTTTCTCTATGACATTGCCAGCAATGAAGCGGTCGGCAATCTCGTAGCCGTCTATGAGCGGATTGTAATAGATGCGTCCTTTAAGCGCTTCCGTCAGTTCCTGTTCCGGCATATCCGATAATTCAGTCATATACGGCAAGTCGATACGGCCGAACTTGTTGAGCGAGGCAGTGAGCGCTTCCTCTGGAGAATCGACATGACTGACCTCGTCAAGCGAAAAAGAGACCGGGTGGTCAAAGATGTCTGATTTTGTGAACTGTCCGTTTTCTACCCGTTCCAACGACAGCATGTCGCGCCCTGAGGCATCCATAAGGATGAACTTCACGTTCTGCTTGGCATTGAGGTTGCCGAAGCGGATGAAGAAAGCGTCATAATAGATATTCAGACTCTCACGCATCTGCTTGTTTTCTGTCTGTTCTTCAGCTTCATAGGTGTAAAGTTTCTGATAGGCATCACGGAGGGCGATATACAGGACAGCCTTTTCTTTCTGCTCCATATTCAGATCCAACGGCATGAAGGTAGCACCATACTTGGTAAGGTCTTTCAATACACCGATGTTTTTGGCAGAGTCGAGCACCATAGAACCCTCACGATGAAAACTTTCCAGTTTCTCATCAAATGGACGGGGCTTCATAGCATCCTCTTTCTTCCTTGCCAGCTCCTCCCGCTTTCTTTCTTGCTCTTTTTGTTGTTCCCGCTCATGATTTGTTTCTTCCAATGTGCTCTGAATCTTGGAATCTTCTTTTGCCTCATTCCCTTTCGACTGTCCATGCCCGATTTGAACTTTGAGAACTTCTATCGGTTCCATCGGCGGCTTGAACTTCGGATCAAGCGTATCTTCAACGCCCAAAGCCTTGAGTTGTTCCTGACGGTGCAGTTCCGCCTTTTGGCGCAGCAGCACCCTGTCTTCAGGAGCCATGGTCATCATCATCTCGTAAAAGCCGTTGATTGGCGGATTCTCTTCCCAAGAGATGCTTGCGTATGGTTCATCACCAGGCAGGATTGGTTTTGTCTCCTGTGTTGTTTCCTGCTCTTTTGCATCTGTCAACGAAGGCTTTTCTTCTTTTTCCACAGGCTTTGTCACAACTTCAAAAGTCGGATTGACGCTTTTTACCAACGGACTTGCTTTCTTCCTTGACACTTTCTTGGCGACAGCACCCACTGTTACCTCTGCTTTCTTCTTCGTAGCATGGACAGTCAGACGGTTTTCTTCTTCCATTCCCCAAAGGTCAAACAGAGTCATTTGGACTGGTGGCTGCTGATGATTGGACTTTTGGGATAGCTCAGCATCATCAGTAGGCTTTTCCTGCTTTTGCAAGGATACTACCGTATCGTTCTGCTTTTCCTCAATGGAAGGCTTCATCTTCTCTGTTTTTTCTATCTTTTCTGTTTCTTCTACCTCCTTAACTTCCTCAGCCTTTGTTTCCTCTATCCCCAAGTATCGGTTCAAGTTGAGATTCTTCTTAAAGTCTTCATGGAGCATCTTTCGTAAATCCTCTGCAATGCCTTCCACACCATCCTCATGCGTGTATATCATTGCAGATTTGCCGAACGGGTCGGTATCCAACTTTGCCGTTGTATGGATAATGCGTTCCGGATGCTCCAGAAAGTAGTTGTTTGTCGGAATGCGGTTCTCGTCATTATAGACAGTGTCAAGCAGGTTGTCGTCTCCTCGCAGCGACTCCTTTTGGGTATTTTTCTGCAGAATGATGAGGTCACTGCCCACTTCCGTATTGGCATTTTCCGTGAACAGGTTGTTGGGAAGACGAATCGCTGATACGAGATCTGCATGATAGAGCATCATAAAACGCGCGGCACTGTTGTTTTTGGCATTCAATACGCCTTGTGAGGTGATGAAGGCAACCAACCCACCATCCCTTACCGTATCAAGAGCCTTGACAAAGAAGTAGTTGTGTATGCGTCTGGTGACAAGTGCCCTCATGCCTTTCATGGCTGTATAGGACGGATCAAACACGGCAACATCGCCAAAAGGAATATTTGAGATGGCGAGGTCGAAGTAGTCATTGAAAGGCTTTTCTATCTTCTCGAATCCCTCTATGCGCACTTTCTGCTCCGGGTGCAGATGGCGGAGTATCTTTCCCGTAAGTAGGTCTTTTTCAAACGCCATAATGTCTGCCATGGGATTGTTATCCAAAACGGAATCGACAAAGGCACCGATGCCTGCCGAGGGTTCAAGCACCTTTTCGGGGATAATCTGATGCTCTTTCAACACATCCGTCAGAGCCTCTGTAACGGCTGACGGCGTGTAGAATGCCGTGAGGACAGACTGTTTCAGACTGTCCATCAACTGTTTGTACTCGCTTTCATTCTTGCTGTTTTCACGGATAAGTCTATGCAGCTCCACGGTTGGAGCAAACAATTCAAGGTCTGACTTTGCCCAATGGACGGCATCCGCCAGTTCCCTGGCAGGGTTCAGGATGCACTTCAATCCACCGAATCCGCAGTAACGCTCCAGAAGGAGACGCTCACGGGCGGTCGGCGTGCGCTGTTCCATGTCAAGGATGAATGCCGTCTCTATCGCCTTGATGTTGTCGTTCAGACGTTGTTTTCTATTGTACGCCATTTGACTCTATGAAAATGGCTACGGTTCCAGTCAACTCTGTATAGAGCTGGTCGTAGTCCGGTGACTGGGCAAAATCGTCATCGGTGAGGTCGTAAATAGAATACACGTTGTCAACCAAAGGCAGGAGGTTCTTGACAAACGCTTCCTGGTCTTCTACTGCTACCTCCAGGGGAAACTCACTGTCAACAACATCATACAGGATGCTGTACTTGGAAATATGGAGACCTTTCAGCAATGCTGACATGGCAAGCTCTTGTGCCGCATCGGCAAAGAGGGCATCACGCCGTGCCTGCTCATATACTTCTGAGGCATGGTCTGCGCGTTCGCGGATAAAGTCCGCATCGCTGGCTTGTGGGAAACGGTTCTCTCTGAGGTGGTTCAAGAGGTACAGTCCGTAATAGGACAACTCTGTCTGTGCCTGTTTCTTTCTGTTCATTTGTCTGTTGTATGGATTAAGTGGTGAATAATAAACCGTGGATGGCGGTTGGTGTTTGTGTGAAAGCAAGAAAAAGGCACTCGGTATCCCTCCGAGTGCCGCCACTTAATCCACAGTAAATAAAAGCATCCTGAATAAAGACGCCATTTATGAACCATGTTTCGGTGGCAAAGGTACAAACTATTTCTTGTATCTCTTCACATTTCCTCGCTTTTCTGCTGTTTTGCGCTCTGCAAAGACGAATTTCGTGTTGAAATTCTCGTCAAAGGCTATGGCTGCAGAGAACGATTTGCCTTGCTTGCTGGTGAAACCATTGAGCGTTCTGGTCTTGCCCTTGGCAAGCAAGTCGGTGATGTCGGCATCAGTGAGCAACTTTCCTGCTACCTGCTTGAACACTGGCATACCGCACTCCTTGTTGCTGCATCTTACTACCTTTCCGAAGAACTGCATGGTACCTTGCTTGCATTTAGGACACTGGCTGCCGGAATCCTTGTGGCTGAAAAGTCTGTCACAACCTAACAATTCCGCAGTGATTTCACGGGTATAGCCTTCGATACTATGGGTGAACCCGTCTGCACTTGCTTCACATCGTTCAATCTTGGCAAGTTCCGCCTCCCATTTGCCCGTCATCTCCACATTGGCAATCGCCATGTTCTTCACCACGGAATGCAGGGCGAGTCCTTTTTCCGTCGGCACAAGCTTCTTCTGCTGGCGCACCATATACTCTCGTCTGAGCAGGGTTTCGATGATGGCGGCACGTGTGGCAGGTGTGCCAATACCGCTGTCCTTCATTGCCTGGCGCATCGTATCATCTTCTATCTCTTTGCCTGCGGTCTCCATTGCTGCAAGCAATGTGGATTCCGTATGCAAAGGCTTTGGTTTGGTCTTGCCCTCCGTGATGGTGCAGCCGGAAAAAGTGACATGCTGTCCTTCTTGCCAGTTGGGAATGACTTGATCCTTGACCTCATTGTCTGTTGCGTCTGCATCCCTGTCCTGCCTGTTGTTCTTTTCCTTGAGCGACAACGCTCGCCAGCCAGTCTGTCGGATGATGGAGCCACTGATGCCAAACTCAACTTCATGATCCACTTGCGCCGATACTGATGTGATGTCCTTGATGCAGTCTGCCGAGAACGCTTCAATCATCCGGCACAATATCATGTCGTAAACGATCTTCTCGTCCTTGAAAAGACCAATGGCTGCATTTTCTGTGATGAGCAGGGCATGGTGATCGGTCACCTTGGCGGCATTCACGCTGTTCTTGCTGTAGTCCTCACTGCCAGGCAAGAGTTTCACTTTCTCTCCATATTCCGAATGATTCTCCAGATTCTTGAAGAGTTTGGGAAGGGTGGCAAATACATCATCCGAGATATAGCGGCTTGATGTTCTTGGATAGGTGATGAACTTTGCCTCGTAGAGTTTCTGGGCGATGGAGAGTGTATGCTCTGCCGTGAAGCCATGCTGGGAGTTGGCTTCTTTCTGCAAGGTGGTGAGGTCGTAAAGGAGTGGTGCCTTCTCCACCTTTCGCTTGGCTGTGACCTTTGTGATGATGGCCGAACCGGTATCTTTCACCTTATTATATATGTCGGTTGCGGTGCCTTTGTCTGTCCATCGGTTGGCAGATGTGAACTTCAGTATATTGCCACTGTCTGCATCAACCACACCGAAGTGTACCTGCCAGAACGGTTTCGACTCGAAATGCTTGTGTTCCCAATAGCGTTCGCACACCATGCCAAGGGTCGGAGTTTGCACACGACCTACGGAATAGGTGCCACGTCCTGCGGCTATCGTCAGGGCTTGTGTACCGTTGATGCCGACGAGCCAGTCTGCCTCACTTCGTGCCTTGGCTGCATGATAGAGATTGTCATACCCCTTGCCATCCCTGAGGTTCAGAAGTCCCTCACGGATGGCGGTGTCCGTAAGCGAACTGATCCAGAGACGGTCGAAAGGTTTCCTGCAACCGAGATACGCATAGAGGTATCGGAAAATCAACTCTCCCTCACGTCCGGCATCGGTTGCTACGATAATGCGCTCACTGCTGTCAAACAGCTTGCCGATAATTTTAATCTGGGCAAGCACACCTGCATCTGGTTTGTAGCCGTTCTCTGTCTTGACTTGTCGGGGAACAAGAACGAACGGGTCGGGAATTACAGGCAGATTCTCTGCATGGAATCCCTTCATGCCGTAGGTTTCCGGCATGGCAGGCTGCACTAAATGTCCGAAAGCCCATGTCACATAATAGCCATTGCCCTGCATATAGCCTTCCTCACGCTTGTCAGCTCCTACAATGTGGGCGATTTCCTTGGCTACGCTTGGTTTCTCTGCGATGATTGTCTTCATTGTCTGTTGTTTTTGTGACATCCGCAACCGTGGGATAGACGGTCGCAGATGTCGGTTGTTATGATGGATGATTAACTCTGTGGATCAAGTGGCGGCAACTACATCTTCACGCTTCTTGCCTTTCTCTTTGGCTTCTGTCCCTCGGCGTTCTGTTCCTTCTGCTGCTTTTCGTTCTTTGGCGCAGACTGTCCCGGACTCAGCGGATCCTTGGTGTGCTTGGTCGCCTCATGGGTCTTGCCCTGCTCGTTGACGGCGACTTGTACCTTGTTCTCATTGGTCGGAATCTGTTCCTTTGCCTGTTTGAGGTCTGGATTGTTGCGGTAGGAACGTGGCTGCATCTTGTCGAAGTCGAACTTTACGTAGGCGGTATAGGTACCGCTGCCGTTCTTGTTGGGCACTTCCTTGATCTCGATGGTCTTGCCTGCCACATAGTCGTCCTTCTGCTGCTCGGTCAGTTCCTTCTTGAAATAGGTGTTGAGTCGGCGGATGGTCCCGTCCTCATTGAGCCAGTGGTTGGGATCTTGCTGCTTCTTCTGACCGCCCGCATCACCTTCTGCCTTCTGCTCCTGCTTGTCAGCGGTCTGCTTCTTGTCGCCATTCTGTTTCTGACCTTGCGCCTGTCTTGTGCTGCCAGGCACGAACTCCACGCCACGCTGTTCCACATTCACCTGCAGCAGCGGTGTAAACTTGCGCCCGTTGGCAAGCTCAATCTCCTTGCGAAGCGGAATACCTGAATAGAGCACTCTCTTGTCGTCCTTGGTAATAGGTGTCTTGCCGATGGTATCGGGTATGCGCACCTTGTTGGTAGGGATGTCAACAATCTCATTGGTGAGACGGTCGATACTGATGAAATGAGGACGCAGCTCACCTGTATTCTTGTCGGGGAAATCCACTACCTTTCCGAGGTTACCGTTCTGCAACAGGTTCTTCTTGTCCTCTGGAGTGAAGGTATAGCCTTTGTAAGCGACATCGAGTTTTGGCTCGTTGCGCACGAAATGCGGCACGAGTTGCAACTGGTCGTTATCGTCCTTGCGGAATGACAGACGGGCCTGTATCTCTATCTGTTCACCGCCGAAGGTCGGCTTCACAATCACAAGCCCCGTCTTGCCGTAGTTGAGCAGGGCTTTCATATCCTTCTCATTCATACTGTTGAAGTCTATGCCATATTTGGCACCAAGTTCCTGCAGGTTCACATCGTTACCGCTGATGAGGTTCTGCTTTACACCCGGAGCGGTCTGTGCCTGCTGTTCGGTTGCGGTCTGTTCTGGTTTCTGTTCCATGTCGTTCTTTTTTTCGTTGGTTTGTTCAGATGATACATTCTCTTTTTCTGTGTTAGCTTGCGTCTTGGACGCATCGTCCGATGATGCGGTTTCTTTCGCCTGACCTTCCGATTGCTTTGCCTCTTTCTCATAATTGGAGGTGTCAACCTTGTGGGCGGAAAGAATCTCCTTGTTAGCCTCCGGATCTTTCAGCAACTCCTTCATCACGCCAAGCAGGTTTTCCACCTGGTCTGCCGCTATGCGGTAGAATCCGAATCGGCTTGGCTCCTTGCACTGGCGGAAGAAGTTTCTAAAGAAACTGTCCATCAAGTCACTGTTGCGGTCAAAACGCAGGAAGTCGGACGTGTTCTCCGCCTTGGCGGGCGCTCGCTTCGGTGTGCCGTCCCTGCTGAGTCCGGCGACGACGCTGATCTCGCCCGTCTTCTCGTCACGGACTACCAGCACGTCCTGTTCATCACTCTTTTTCTTTTGTACCATAATTGTAAATTTTTAATGGTGAATACTGTTGTTATTTGAATTTCTGATGAATGCGAGTCAAGTAATGCTCCACATTCTCTTTCTTGAATTCTTTTACATTATTCTCTACAAACTGCATCACATCCTCTTCCGTGTAGTAGGTTTTCTGCCCCAAACGCTTGTAGGGAAGCACTCCCAGACTGCGATAGCGTTGAAGGGAACGAGGGGAGATTTGAAATAAGAGGCAGAGGTCTTGGTTGTCGAGCAATTTTTCATTGATGGCAGAATTTCCTTTTTGCTCCGTCTCTCGTTCGTGTCTCAACATCAGCATGTCGTAGATGCCGTCTATCTTTTTGTGTAGGTCATGGAGATATAACTCCAGTTTTCTCAATGTTCCATCTTCCATGCTCATGTTTCCTTTGCTATTGTTCGTTCCTCAACCATTCTTTCAATGGCTTCAACTTGGTATCGGCATTGATTACCAATTTTAATAAAATCAATGCGGTTCTCTGAGCGCATTCGCTGCAAGGTGCGCTTGCTCACACCAAGCATCTTAGCTGCATCGTCATTGGTCAACATCGGCTTCAATCCCTTACCCGTCAAGTTCTCTTGAAATGCCATTTTTGCCAATCGCACGTACTGGACTATTTCTGTCAACTGTTCTGTCAGCTTTTTGAAGGCTGCACTTTCCATTGTTATTACTTCCATTCTAATTCCGTTTGAAATGTTATATAATTCGTTGTTTTGATTTCTCGGCGGCAAAATTAACCATTTGCGAAATACCCGTTTAACAACTCATTAATGACCCACGTATAATTTTCTTGATTTTTCTTGCCAAGCGGTCGGCAAACCCCAGAAAAGCACTGCCACAGTTATTCATTTTCATTGTTTTTCTACATACACACATTAACTTTGCACCCGAATTTGTTGAACCAATAAAACTGAGAATATGGAAGTAATAACAATGGAAAAGAAGGCATTCGACTTGATGATGGCAAGATACAATGCCTTGGTACAAAAAGTAGAGTTGTTGAAGCACAAGGCAAACGGCAAGCGTCTGAACAAATGGCTTACAGGTCATGAGGTCTGCCAGCAACTTCGCATCAGCCAGCGCACCTTACAAAAACTTCGTGACCGCCGTTTCTTGGGGCATACCCAGATAGGTCGCCAATTCTATTACTGCCCCGAAGAGGTCAAAGCCATCGTTCCGCTTATCGCCAGAATCAAATCGGTATAGCATAAAGCCAAACTCGCCCAAGGCAAAGCCGAAAACTTCACCCTGGGCGAGCCAACACATTTTATATTCACCACTTAATCCAAATTGTAAACAATGAACATGAACCAACTTCTTACGCATGAGAGCAAGTCGATAGACACCGCCATGCAATCCTTGAAGAAAGCCAACAACTGGCTATCCTCATTCATCGAGTCCTACAGCCCACCTTTGGACGGGGAGCGATACCTCACCGACAAGGAACTCTCCGAGTTCCTGAAGCTTAGTCGCCGCACCTTGCAGGAATATCGCAAACAAGGCATCTTGCCCTACATTATATTATGTGGCAAAACCCTCTATCCGGAATCCGAGATACAAGCACTTCTCACTGGTAATTACCGCAAGCCGATAATCGACGGCACTGTTTCACAAGGGGAGGGTACTGCTTCATAATAGCGAAACAAAAATAGCGTACAGGGTACAACGACAAAAATCGTTTCCTCTGTACGCTATTATTTATAAAGGTGTAGGAATCTTATTAAAAGATGAGAAATTCTAACTTGCACCTCTTGGCATCGTTCCGTTCATCACAATAATCATCGGATACTCGTGTTTTACTTGCTCTGCTTGGCAATCCTTGCGGTTCACAACCTTACTGATAAACCATTGTCTGAACAACAAGGCTTGGTATGTATCCATTTGAAGTGCTATGGCGATAATCACTTCCATATCATAGACATGCGCAGAATATCCATTTTCAAGTTTGATGTATTGAGAATGCTGGAAATCTTTCCGCACACTTTGTTTCCAAATGCGCTTGATGGTATTCTTCACTGCTGTCCCTGTTACATTCAACAGTTCGGCAATCTCCCAAACTGTCATCCACACCTCACCATGATGTGGGGCGTAGATGACCATTTCTTCTTGTATTGTTATCACTTGTCGTTTCATACTCTGCCATTTATAGTGTTAGTATTATCGTTGCAAACATTTCCAAACGTGAATTCCTCAATGTTATTAATCTGCTGAGACAACTTTTCCACGTCTTTGCTCAATTTCTCCTTGGTAATTTTGGCATACACCTGGGTTGTCTTTATGTCCTTGTGACCAAGCATTGAACTCACGGTTTCTATTGGAACTCCGTTGGAGAGGCAAACCGAGGTTGCGAACGAATGACGGCTCATGTGCCAGGATAGCGGCTTGGTGATACCACATTTCTTTCCCAGTCTTTTGAGCGAATCCATACAACTTTGGTAGTTGGGTACTGGAAACACCCTGCCGTCTTCACACAATCCACGGTATTTTTCCATAATCTGCTTGGGATAATCAAGCAACTTGATGTTGGCTTCCGTTCCTGTCTTCTGTCGATGGATAACGATCCATTCACCTTCATCGAAAAATTCCTTGATGTTCTCTTCCTTCAAGTTGTACAGATCAATGAAAGCGAGACCTGTAAAACAACAGAACAGGAACAAGTCACGCACCATACTCATCTTCTTTCTTGTGATAGGTGTCTCCATCAACAGGTGAATCTCTTCTTTGCTCAGAAATTCTCTTGTGGTCTCTTCTTCCTTGTACTCATATCGTCTGAATGGGTCTTTTACGAGCCATTCATTATCTATGGCACGGAATACCATTGCACGGAGATTGCGGACAAACACCATCGCAGAGTTTATCTTCAAGTGCTTGTCGGTTCTGAGAAAAGTCTCGTAGTCTGTGATAAAAGGCAGCGATAACTCTTTCAGAGCAATATCCTTCACATGATAATGCGTCTGCAAGAACTCGCCCACATAGGCACACCCGATTCTATACTTCGTGTATGTACTCAAAGATTTCATGCCAGCCTTATATTGCTTTTCCATTTCATCACGGCTTTGAGAATAGACTTTCATCAGTGTATGGCAACGATACTCCAAGCCAAGAAAGGCGTTCTTCACCTTGTCGGCAGTGACGAAGTTGTCCCTGTCCATAATCTCCTGATAATGCTTACTGATACTCACACGCATCTTGTCCAATTTGCGGTTCACTTCCAAAGCCTGCATACTCTTACCTATCATGCGTCCGCCCTTGGTGTCCCACAAATCTGGATTGGCAGTTGTCTTGCAACTGAACTGCGACTGTGTTCCGTCCACTGTGATACGTCCCATAACTGGAACAGTACCATCTTTCTTTACTACCTGTCTTTTGAGGTAGAAGATAATTGAAAATGTACTCTTCATAACGTCATTCTTTTTTGCGTTCAAAATTAATACATGAAGAGTCTTTTCTTGCTACGCATTTCACGGCAGAACACGGCAAATTTGGTTCGTAACCAAAAATCTTACGTTACTCATCAGTAACTCACTATAAATCAGAGTATTCAAATTCAATTCGTAACCTTCCTCATTCTTCCGAACCTCAACATTCACCATTTGGGGTATAGGTTACGGATAGGTAACGTTCCTCTGTCTCATCTTGTCGTATTCCCGTCTTCGTCTGTCCTCGCCACTTTTAACCAAAATGAGGAAAGTAACTGATAACCAGTAAACTTTCCTCATTCTTCTCTCAAACACTTTTTATATGTACTTTCAGGATTTGAAACTTATAGATTTTGGATATGCAAGATTCTTGAACCAGTCACCAGCCAAACCAGACTTGGATGAATTAAATCCATTCTATCTTGCGCCAGAACGTTTTTCTGGAGTATGCTCTGTCCAGACAGACCTCTATTCCGTTGGAGTCATGATGTATCACTTGCTTTATGGTGAATTGCCTTGGTTTGTAGATGTTTCGAGAAAACGTGGACAGGATGTTATTGACTCCATCTTAACAGAACGAGACAAAGAACTTGAATTAGCAAAAGAGGACAAGTATGAACTTGACGACCAACTGCTAAATGTGATAGCAAAATCTTTAAGCTATGATGCAGAGGATAGATTTCAAAGTGCAGATGAGTTTATAAGGGCTATTGACGGAGAAGTAAAGATAGAACGTCAATCGACTAAACGTAAAATTCTCTCACAACAACAATCAAAGGACGCACCTAAGTCCTCAGAAATTAAAAAGAAAGGTGAAGGCTTTGCTGCAGTTGCTGGAATGGAAGAGTTGAAACAACAAATGCGTGAAGAAGTTATCGAACCTCTCCACAATCCCGAAGAATACCATCGTTATGGTGTAACTATTCCAAATGGGATGTTGCTGTATGGTCCTCCTGGTTGTGGAAAGACATTTTTTGCAAAACACTTTGCAGAAGAGGTCGGATTCAACTTTATGTGCATCACGCCAGCTACTCTAAAGAGCCGTTATGTTAATGCTACACAAGAGAATATTGCCAAGATGTTTAAAGAGGCTGAAGAGAACGCACCAACCGTGATTTTCATTGACGAGATGAATGAACTTGTCCCTAATCGAGATGATGGGAACGTGCATGAAATGTCAAGAAGTGCAGTGAATGAGATGTTGGCTCAAATGGATAGAACTGGAGAAAAAGGCATATTCATTATTGGGGCAACCAACTATCCAAACATGATTGACCCTGCGATTTTGCGTGCGGGACGTTTGGATAAAAAGTATTACATTGGTGTGCCAGACGCAGACGCTCGAATGGCTTTGTTCAAATTGTATTTGGAAAAACGTCCATATGACTTTGGTTTAGACTACATGCAATTAGCCGATATGACTCGAGGTTATGTCTCAGCTGATATACAACTGATAGTCAATGATGCCTCACGAAATGCACTTCGCCAACATAGTAAAATAACAATGGAGCTATTAAAAGCTGCAATTACAAACACCACTCCTTCACTTAGCAACAATGAATTACGCAAATATGAGCGCATTCGAGCTATGATGAATGGCGAAGAAGTTAAGAAATCAGATGATAGACCTCGTATAGGTTTTAACATTTAAATTATTACTTTTATGACAAAAGAAGAGCTATACTTGAAAACCATTTTCTGTTGCATAGCTTGTGATGGAAATATTGCTACAGAGGAAGTAGATATGGTAGAGATTTGTGTGCAAAAGACAGAATTTTCCACAATCTGGATTCTGAAGAGTACCTCAACTCATGGATTACAGAAATCAATGAACAAGGTGGTGCGTTTTTACAAACATATCTTAAAGAGATAAATTCAGTAGAATTGAACGAACAAGAACAGTTACTACTGGTATCATTAGCAATCAAAGCAATTGAAGCAGACAACAGCATAGAATATGCAGAAGTAAAATTCTTCAAAAAGATACGTTCAAAACTTACTATAAGCGATGAGGCTATATTGGCAGAACATCCCGATAAAGAAGATTTTCTCTTGCCAGATATCAACATAACTGAAATTCCTCAGTGGGACGACAGCACACATTTTTCGCAAATATCTATTCAAACCAACTAAACGTTAACGACTATGTGGAATCCTTTTAAAAAGAAAGACCCATTAGAGGGACAAAGGGCTAACTATGCTTTAGCATTTGACATTGTTCCCAAAGTCCTAAATGCATTTAGAACTGGGTACATGCCATTCACAGAATTGGAAAAAACGTCAACCTACATAGCTTTTGCTGATAATTGCAAGAATATCATAAAATGGGAAAAGATACAGATTTCTGGCACCGATTTCAAAAGCTATCAAGATAAGCATATGATAATAATTCGGTTCCCAGAGCCGTTTACCTTATCAAGTGCAAAGGCTGGAATAATTGTTGTTGATAAAAAATATCATCAAACAAGATACTTTACACTGGAAGCTTCTTTTGGTGGGTGTATGATAGTTGAAATCTCAGGACAGAAGCGCAACAATACAGGTGTTACCATTGCAGATAAAGAAGACCTTACAGAACTTGCCTCCATTGTTTTCAATTTAGCCATAAAAGATCAATGGAAATAGATGCGTCAACACTTCCTTGATAAATGAGTGTAAGGGTTCTCTTTGTTTGGAATAAACAAAATATCTTATTTCCACG
>OMEM01000029.1_pt1 | contig 14874 bp, 8 predicted proteins | sample 1645421 | NCBI WGS metagenome assembly OMEM01 (sample SAMEA103958138, study PRJEB25191) | human gut metagenome | biome: human-associated habitat [ENVO:00009003]; feature: intestine environment [ENVO:2100002]; material: feces | place: Germany | collected 2013/2015
AACACCCAGGGGGTGCACTTGTCTCAAGTGCACCAATGTTATGTCAGTGGACTTATTGCATTGTTGGTGCACTTCTTGCTCTGGCAAGCGGCAAAGCCGAGCGGAGACAAGTGCCCCCCTAAAGTTTACTTCACGATCTTAACGCCGTTCACAACGTATACGCCGCGCTTCAGCAGGCGGAGCGATGTGGCGTTCTTCATCACGAGCTTGCCGTCTACGGTGTAGACATCAACCGGATGCTGAGCGTCGATTGTAACGCCGTTGATAGCGGTCTGGCAATCGTCAGTAGAAACGCTTACCGACTCGCCACCGGTGTACACAGCCGATACGCTGTAGCGTGTAGGCTCTGCCTGCGGGTCGTAGTTGACGGTGTAAGATGTAGCGGTAACCGGAAGCTGCTCAATCATCTTGTCGTTGCGATATACGCGGAAGCCCTCGAGCTTGCCGAAGCCTGCCTTGTAGACGATGTCGTCGAGCAGCAGCATGTAAGCGTTATTCTCAGGTGTAGCGCAACGTATAGCGAAGTAGCTTGCGCCCTCCGGCAGGTCTACTGTGTAAGAGTCCCACTTGCCGCCGCTGTGTGTGAAGGTATCGAGCTTCTTGAAGTCGGCATGGTCGTTGGTCTTGTCAGAGTAGTAAACCTCGATGGTCTGCGGATAGCGGATGTTCGACGGGTCTGACTGACCGTTGTTAGCCCAGAAGAGCACGGTCTGCGCCTCTCCAGAGAGCATCGGCGAGATGAGCCAGTTGTCAGCGTCATAGTAAACAAACTTCTTGTTGACGATCTCGCGAACGAACATAGTCATCAGACACTTCTCGCCACCGTGAGGCTTAAGAGTGAAGTTCTGCGAAGTGATACCGTCCTGAATAGCATCCGGGTTGAACACGATATAGTTGTACAGCTCGTTCTCATGCGGGAAAGGCATACCCTGCGCGCCCCACACACCACCGGTCTCACCACTCTTGATAGAAGAATAGGTAGTCCAGTCGCCGAACTGGTTGATAGTCCAGTTGTCGTAGTTCTCGAATGTCTCGCGATTCTGGATGCTTGCCGGAGTCGGAACGCTCCAGTTCATGGTGAGCTTGCTTGCAGCCTGGTCGTTTGTAGCCGAGAAGTTCTCAGGCGAAGGAACGCCCGACTCAGCGAGGTCCACCATGCAATTAGCCGTATTGTCAGCCTTATACTGGTCAGCAGCATACTCTACGTCAGCCACGAGGCGCAACTTAGACGACTGGCTTGTAACGTTGCTCTTCACGTCTACGGTGAACGACTTTGTCTGGAGCGGCTTGAGCACCTCTGTCATGGTCTGGTCGAACGCCAGAGTGCCGTCAGCGGTGAGCATCACGCGATAGTTTGAAGCATCCTTCTCGCCGTTGTTCGTCACCGTTACCGTAGCCTTGCCCGACACGCCTCTCTTCATCTTTGCAGGAGCCGAAACGCTCACAGCGAGGTCGTTGTCGTAGATGCTGCGAACGCATACATCGTCGATGCGAACAACGCCGTATGTGTCAGCCTCGCCTACGAAGGTAAGCATCACGTAGTCTGCCTTAGCCATTTCTGCCGGAATCTTGAACGATGTGCGGCGCCAGTCTTCAGCCTTTCCGCTGAGCTTAGAGTAGTCGACGGTGCCGATGAGCTTGCGTGTGCCGTCAGGAGTCTGAGCGTACACCTTGAGAACGCAGTTCTTGCCGGTTGTGCCGTTGTAGCTGAAGAACACAGCTGGGTTGTTGGCGCCGGCGAGAGCTATCTTACCAGAACTGAGGTCGGCAGTGCCACCCTTGCTGAACGATGTGAACGCGCGGCAGTGGCTGTCGCCGTCGCTTGAGGTCTGTGTATTAAGGAGGAAACCGATGCCGCCTTCCTCGTCGAGACCGAGCGACCACCACAAGCTGTTAGCCTCGCCCTCAGCGAAGTGAGAGGTGTAGGGCAGCGTGTAAGCCTTGCCGGTGACGATTGGCGAAGACATTACATGTTCGCTCTCACCCTTGCTGTTCTTTGCGCCTACAGAGTAGAGACGCACAGCCTGCTCGCCCTCGGTAGTGTTGAATTTCTCGGTGAACGAGTTCTCTGTAGCCGAGCCAATGAGCTGCTGACTTGTTACGCCGTCAGAGATGCGCACGCGGTAAGCGTTGTACGTTACGTCGTCGGTGATGACAGCGCCACCGTTTGTGCCGCGATTAGAAGCCTTGTCCCATGTGAGCTTCACGCCGGTCTTCACGTCGATAGCGTTCACGTTTGTGAGCGGAGCCGGCTTGTCGAGACCTACGTATCCGGCGAATACGGTCGGTGTGCCTGCGCCTGCTGCGGTGTAGGCTGTGATGGTATAGTTGTTGAAGCCAGCCACCGGCGAGTTGTCGTCGCAAGAGAGATTAGCTCCAGCCTTGCTTGCTCCGAACTCCTTAACGGTTACGCCGTCGCGTGTCACAATCACCTTTGTGACGTCTGTAAGCGCCTTGCCTGCAACGGTCTTTGTAGGCAGTGTGAAGCTGAGAGTAGCCTTCAGCGCTGTTGTCGGGTCGGGTGTGAATGTCAGGTTCTCCACGGCAGCCGGTCCGTTAAGGTGTCCGTTGTCGACGATAGAGAAGTCCTCCACGTAGATATAATCCATCGCCTTATCGCTGATGGCGTGTATGCCAAGGAAGAACTGCTGAGCGGCAGAGGTGCGAATCTCGCTGTCGTATGTAGTGCTTGTAGCCGGCAGCTTTGTAGCTGCGATGAAGGTGTTGGTGAGGCTTGCAACGTCCTGCTTTGTGCCCCACTTAGCCTCTATCTTCTCGGGGAAGTAAGCGCTTGAACTGCGTGCTGTGAACGCCACCTTATAAGAGTGGTTAGCCTCGAGCTGTATGGTCGGAGTGATGAGCCAGTCGTTGGCGCTCTTGCTCGCAGAAGCTGCGTAGCAAGCGCTCTGCTTTACCTCGTGCCAAGCCCATGTCTTGCCGTCGTTGTTCGAGTCGACAACCTTGAAGAGGTCGAACGCAGCCTCTGTAGAGAAGTCCTCGTAGTAAGGCGGCACGATGTTGTCGCCGTAAGAGACGGCGCCGGTGCGACGCTCTGCGCCACGCTTTGTGCCGTTGACGGGGATAATGCCGTAGTAGTAGTTGCGCAGGCTCTTGTCCTTGATAGTCTCCGAGAACGACAGACCGCTGATGTTTGTGTCTACGGTCTTTGCGTCGGGATAGCGCACGATGTCGTAGCGCAGCTCGCCGAGGTAGCCGTTGTGTACGGAGCCCGAAGGCTTGCCCCATGTGACGTTAGCCTTGCCGTTGGCGTCAATCTTAAGACGTGCAAAAGACACCTGGTTAGGCTCGTCGTAGCCTACGTATGCTGTTGTCTTGGCAGCCTTGCTCTTGCCTGCTGCATTGGAGAATGTAACGGTGAAGTTGTTCAGTCCTTCAGGAGCGGTTATCTCCTTTGTTGTAGACGAGTTGGCAGACATTGTGCCGGTGAGCACCTCTGTCTTGCCCGAGCGTACCGAGTAGTTCATGTCGCCGCTGAGTGTCTGTCCGCCATATGTCTTCGACGGTGCTGAGAGCGATACCCATCCCTTTGTTGAGGGTCCGTCGAACTTCACAGAGAAACCTGTAGGTGTGCCCGGCGCTGCTGCGTCGGGTGTTGCCTCGGGTATAGCCATACCGAGTATCTGCTCGTTGTGCGGGAAGTCGGCGATGAGTGTTGCCTTGCCGGTCTTTAGGTCTACCGAGTAGAGTGCGCCCTTGCGCTCGGCGTCGTATGCAGCCCAGTAGAAGGTGTCGTCGTCCTGGTCGATGGCGCCGCTCTGCGTGTAGCTCTTCTCCGACGACGGAGCCACGTACACGCCGGTAGGTCCTACCTCGGTTTCTTCGCCGGTGATGGTGTTAAGCTCGTAGAGAATGCCGTCGGTGGCGATGCCGTAGACGCGTTCCTCAGAGCTTACGCCCATTGCCACGAACTTGTGCTTTGACGGACCTATCGTTATGCGGTCCATCTCGTTGTAGTCGATGATGCCGAACTCGAACGACGACATATCGCTGGTATAGAACTGGCCGTATGCCTTGCCGGTGAGCTGACTGGTGGCTGTGGCTGTAGCGATGAGCGAGGGGTCGCTAACGAGTTCGGGGGCGAACTCAGAGTGCCACTTGTCTTCGGTGTTGAACTGATAGTACATCACTACGAGCTTGCCCGTCTCTTGCGACATCGAGAAGTGTACGGCGTGGTACTTGCCGTCGTAGTAGGAAGATCCGCCGTTAGGCGACATAGTGCGCGAGCCCTCTGTCTTGAGGTCGCGGAAGTTGTCCGCCGTTGCTGCGTCGAACGCCATGTAGCCGAGCTGGTTGCTGGCTGTAGGGTATGCGTTGGCGTTGTTCATGTAGCCCCAGAGGTCGCGGCTGGCTGCACGCGCTGCAGCCTTCAGCGGACTGAGGAAGTTGGCACCGGCCTTTGCGGCCTGTGCTTTTGTCTGTGCCGATACCGAACAAGCCGCCATAGCCAGTGCTACGGCAGCTATCGCAGAGGCAACAGAACGTCTGTTTCTTCTGTTCATAATATAGTATTTGATGTAAGTTGTTATGTCTTTGATTGTTACAAGTAGATATATTTTGCAAAATTAGACATAAATGCGCAAGTAGACAAGCATAAAAGGTTTATTTAACACAATAAGCCCGTGTTTGGTCGCGCAGGTTCAACAAATCTACCACGATGTTCACTATGCTCACTACCGCAAGGCATACAAGGCCCGAGACGAGCACGAGCGCTGCATATCGTGAATACTGTCCGAGTGCTACGAGCAGGGCGTTCTCCACGCCGAACGAGAAGAGTGGCTGTTCGGCTGGCATGGCGAGCATCAGGGCTATAGCGCCTCCGCCCAACACGATGCCCAGCACGAAGGCAGCGAGCATGGCGTAGCGGTAGCGTCTGATGCAGGCTTCTTCGTGCTGCTTCAGATACTCCACAGCGTCGAGGCGCTTCTCGAGTTTCTCCATAAAGGCGTCGCCATCGTCGAAGGTGGGTCGGGCTGCGAGGAAGAGTTCCTCAAGTGCTTTATCTTTCTTCATACGTTCAATATTGTTTTAAGGTTGTCTCTGCCGCGCGAGAGCTGCTTCTTCACGGCGTCTACGGTGCAGTCGGTGATGTCGGCTATCTCCTTCACCGAATAGCCGCTCATGTAGAACATCACTACTGCCGAGCGCTCCTTGGGCGAGAGCGTGGCGAGCGCCATGTACAGCTCCTGATGGCGGAAGGCGGAGTCGGCTGTGGCGGCTGACGCCACGCTGCGCGCCGCGCTGATGTCGTCGAGCGTGCGCATGCTTGCCTTGTGGTTGAGGAAGGTGTTGCGCGCTATCTTTAACAGCCATGCGCGGAACTTACCCTCGTCCCTATAGCCAACCGACGAGAGGTAAGCCTTCACCAGCGTCTCCTGCGCTATGTCGTCAGCGTCGTCGCGCTTGCCGCAGCAGAGGGCGAGCAGAAAGCCTCGCAATGCCTCCTGCTCGCTCTTCACAAGCGTTATGAATTGTTCTCTCGTCATACGTTGTTATTCTTGCTTCATGTTCTGCTGCTCTGCCTCCATCTCCTTCGCGAGCATACGGCGGCCTACGAAGTAGCTCACGAGGAAGGCGATACCAATGGCTATCAGCGCTGGGCCCATGATGAGGGGCAAATCTGTTCTGCCCATAAATTCGAAGAAGTAGAGCAGCAGGAAGGCTACGCCCATAAGACAGCTGCCACAGCCGCGCTCGAGTCTGGCGAGCAGCTTCTCCTTGATGAGCTTATTCGACTTCTTCATGCGCTTCACGAGGTCTTCTACGTCGAGGTTGGGGTTCTTCTCCAATGCGGCGAGTATTATCTCCTTGCGGTTGCGATCTGATGCCAAAGCACTTTTGAACACGATTGCTACAATGGCGACGGGGAGCACTACTGCCACTCCTATCGGAATTAAAGTCTCTACTAAGGCGTGTGCCAAAACTACATCCATAATCTTTTGTCGTTTTTAATTGTTATACTTGTTATTTTTTATGTCACTATGTGCAGAAGCGGTGCGTTTGCTGCTTCTTTCTAAAGCGGCTTGTTTGTAGCTTCTTGCTGAACCAGTTCATTTATATAACAAGCGGCACGGGCAAAAGGTGACATTGCACGAGCAAAAATAATGAAAACGATGAAACATATATTAATCTTTATAATCTCTTCTGCTCGTCCTTGCCTGCGCCCTGTCCCTTATACCTTGAGCGTTTGCTGTTGAAGAAGTAGTTCAATTGCAGTTCTACGCCGCGTGTATAGGAGGTGCTGTTCTTGTTGCCCTCAACCCTCAGCGTGCGAATGCTCCAGCGGTCGCGCTGACCGTTGAAGATATCGTTCACATAGAGGTTGCAGGTGAGCGTGCCGTTGAGGAAGCTCTTGAACGCACGCATATTCACCGATGTGTACGACTTGTGCTCCTGCGATCCGCTGTCGTAAGCAGATACCGCAGCGCCTTGCAGAGAGAACCACAAGGTTTTGTTGATGACAAACCGGTTCATCAGACTCGCCAGGAACTGCGGCTTGCGCAACGCTGACAGATAGTCGTATTTGCGGGCGTCAAAGAACTGCTGGTCGTAGGCTAATATCAGTTGCGGCTGATAGAAGCCGAACTTCGGCTGCATGACGAGCGACACTCCGAGGTTCTGCTTGTGGTCGATGTTGCGCCAGTAAGAGTAGGAAGCCGCCTGCTGCTTGTAGATATCGTACATCCAGATCATGTAGTCGCTCGTATAGGTATAGTCCAGACTGAGGTTTATCCACTTCCACATCGCCATAAACTCCACCTCATGGTTGATAGCCGGCTGCAGGTCGGGGCTGCCGCTCTCGTAGGTGAAGCGGTTGTCATACTGCTGATAGCTGCGCAACTGACTGTAAGAAGGTCGTTTCGTCTTCTTGCTGTACGCCATCTGTATCGCCCAGTCGCCCTTGTTCCATCCTACATAAGCGTTCGGGAAGAAGTCGTTGTACTCGCGGCTGACTTCCTTGTCGCGCACGCCAAATGAATAGAAGTCCGACTTCACGTGCTCGTATCTGATACCGGCACCAGCCATCCAGTTGCCGAGATAGAGTCCGTAGGTCAGAAATCCGGCGATGTTGTTCCCTTTCATCTTGTTCTCCGAATCGTCGATGTAGCCCTCGGGGTTGTGGCTTTCGGCATTCACATGCGAGCGGCTCTGCTCTGCTCCAAACGACAGCTCTCCCTTCCAGAGTTCTCTCGTAGCCGCAGCCTTCCACGCCCACATCCTGCTGCTTTGGCTCGACGATGTGTTGACGGTGCGTTCCTCAAGAGTAGAGCTTTCCTCTGCGATGTGCTGTCCTTGCTCCACCTTCGAATGAACGTACGTACCGTCAAGGTCAAGATGCCATTTGCCTATCTGTCCTACATAATATATGTCGGCGTTCAGGTTGTTGCGATCGTAGTCGTATGCGGTCTTTTGGCTGACTTCGCCCTGCAGAACATCGTTTCTGAATACGTTATAGTTGGAATTCATCGACGCGTCATACTTCAATGTCTTGTTCAGACTGACTGACAGACCGACGGAATGGTCTTTGCTGAAGTCGTAGCTTAGACTTGCCGACGGCAGGAAAGACTGGGTGCGACATGAGAACTCGCCGTGCTGAACGGTCTTTTGCTTATAGTCAGTCATATTCAGCACACTCGTGAAGTCGGTTTTCTCAGCAGAAAAATCGTTGTTGTAATAAGGATAAAGGTTCAGTTCGAAGCCTTTCTTGCGATAAGTGGCAGACACGCCTCCCGCTTCGGCAAGCTCCTTGAAATAGCTGCCGCGAACGGGTACAAAGAAACTCATAAAGTCTTCAAGACGCTTGATGGTGGTGATGTTGATAACCGAGCCTACTCCTGCGCTATAGCGTGCGCCGGGAGCCGTGATCACTTCCACCGACTTGATATCCTTTGAGGTGAGCTGGCGTAGTTCGGTGTCGCTCTTCAAATGTCTTCCGTTTATATATATCAGCGGACAGCCTTTTCCGAAAACATAGACAGCTCCCGACGAAGTTACATTCACACGCGGCAGCTCTGAGAGCACGTCGAGTGCTGTTCCTGCCTGCGAAAGCAACGATTTCTGAACGTCGAAACTCATTCCGCCCGGCGTCATCTTCATGGCTGGGCGTGCCGCTTCTACCACCACTTCCTTAAGAATGTGGCTGTCGTGGCAGATCACGATGTCACCCATTCGTTCGTCCTTTACGGCAAGAAACCTTGTCTCGTATCCTACGCACGACACCTTCAGCAAGCAGCTGTCTTGGTCGTACGAGATAGAGAACGTGCCGTCGTCAGCCGTCGTCACGCCATTGATGTATGTGGAATCAGCCGAAAGTAATACTACGTTCACGTAAGCTACCGGCTTTAAGCTCTCGTTGACTATACGACCTGTCGCGTTCTGTGCTTTTGCAGCGATAACTGCCAAGCACATTGCGGTTATGAATAGTGCTCTTTTCATTGTGTGTTGTGTTTTACATGTTCGATTTCATTTTTATAACAAAGTTACAGAATTACTTTGTATTATAGACGAGTTTTGCAAACATTTTGATGCAGAAAATCTCTTTCGATTCTTTATGTACAGCCCATGTCTGATGGCATAGGAAGAGAATTCACGTATCTGTCTTCACATGCAACTAATCGCTATTTTATCCCGAATTGGGGTAGTTTATTATAAAAGTTTTCGATATTTCTTCTTCATTTCTTAAATTATTACTATTTTTGCAAGGTAATTTGTAACAAACAGACTAAGTCTATTGTTTAATTACAAGAATTATATTGTCTAACTTTTAAAATTTACAGAAGAAACAGATAGAAAAACAAGAATGAAACGCTAATGGTTCTGCAATTATGAGAATTGCGACCTGTCAATGGGATTTAATCGGGGAAGACACAATTCCTCGCAATCATTAACAATGCGTTTCCGTTCTATACTTTTGATATTGAGCTTTATTGCTCTTGTTCTCTAATCATGAATACCGCCAATCATTCAACGCATGAGAACAAGTAGTAGGAAGGTTCACGCTCATAAGGCGTGGACTGTTCCTCGCTTGTTATGCGTTCAGGTCACTTGGCGGTAACCTATGATTAGACAGGCAGAGGAACGGTTACACGTCTTTTTGTATACATAATCCTATTGACCCACAGACAGTCACTTTTTTTACTAACCAGGCACAACACGCTAAAAACAACAACACAAACCGTGCGTGCCACAAACAAAATTATGTATATGAAAAATTTAAAGTATCTGTTCTTAATGCTTTTTGCCGTACTCGCGTTCGCATCGTGCGAAGAAGAAAACGAAGACAAGGAACCAACATTCTCTACCTACTTCAAGATGAGCATAACCAACTGCGAGCGCGTAGGCGAAAATCTCAAAGTCGACTTCACGATGAAGAACATATCGGGAGAAGACCTGCAGCAAGTGCAGCTCAACGGCGGCAGCGTATGGGACATGTGTGAGGACAACACCGGAAAGCAATACTATTCGGAACTTTCTATCGGCGGAAGTTGGCAGACAAGCGTGCGCACCCCGATGCGCAAGGGTGAGAGCTTTACGGGATCATTCTTAATCAAAAACTTCAACACATCTACCAAAGCCAACAGACTCAACCTTATATTCAACTGCTCATGCCAGACTCTCGAATTCTACGGACGAGGAGAGATTGACAACATTAAAATCGTCGACAACCGCATTCTGTTTGACGGCATATGCACCAACGACCTCGGACTTGAATATACGCTCAAGAACGCCACAAAGAAGACCGTAGACGGAAAGAATGTTGCCGACATCACATTCACCGTGACAAACCACACCGACCAAGACCTGCACGACTTCCAGCTCACCACCGGCAACGCAAGAGACAACAACGACGTGGAATACAACTATATGGGATTATCTCTTAATGGTTACAACTTCCAGACAGGCATTGCCACCAAGCTGCGCCAGTCGGCAACACAGCAGTACACCGTCCGCATAGAAAATGTAAAGCCCAACGCCAAGACATTCAGTTTCAAACTGTTCTGCAGTGCCAACGACTATCCGTTCGGCGACTATAAGGTCACATTCAACGATATCGCAGTAAGATAGTATATTATTAAACCAATAAAACATTGCATATGAAAAAAGCGACAAAATGCATGATGTCGGCGCTCATCGCCGCAACGGCAATGCTGTGCTCATGCGGTAACAGCGTAGACGGCTACAACTTCTCGGGCAGCGGCGTATTGGGAAGCATTCCTGAGGCACGCGCCAAGTGCTACGAAGCCTACCATTCGGAGACTGGCAACATGAAGAAGCTAATGGAACATGAAGAAGCTAATGGAAAAGGCACGCGACAAGCACGCCATCAACGTGTCAAGCGACGCTTCCTGAAGGAATTCGAAAAGATGCAGAAGCGCATACACGACAAGATTGGCGACGACACGCGCAAGGCATTGGTTGACGACATGGCAAGACTTGAGTCGGGTAAGGACTTCCCGCTTGAAGACAAGACGGGCATGAAATTCGGCGACATAAGCATTATCGCAAGAGTTGACACAGCCGACGCCATGGGTGGCTATATAACCGTAAAGCTCAAACGTAACGACAACTCGCAGATCACGCCTGAATTGTATTATCTCGGCAAGGCTGCCGACGGAACAGTGACAGATAAAGGCATGGCACATTTCCACTCATACCAGAACTTGCAGTTCACAATCGGAGAGAACAACGCTTACTCACTTGACGAGACTCTTGAAGACAACGACAAGTATGACAAGCAGATGCATTATCTCATGTCGCTCGACAGCATCGCTACCATCGAGCTTGTCGACTACGCCACCTACTTCGACTACACCGACATGCGCGCAACGACAGAAGGCGTTGGTCCTGTAAAGATTGGTGCGAAGATAAGCGATATGCCCGACTCATGCTACATATACTGCTACAAGGAAGAAATACCGGTTAACCAGCCGGATATGACCGTTTGCGAGTTCAGCGACAAAACGCACACCACCATCTTCACAGCTATCGGCGACAGCAAGGGAAAGATAAAGAGCATCGAGGTAGAAAGACTGCCGATAAAGCTCGGCGGCAAAGTCGTAAAAACGCATCTGTTCGTAAGAGACGCTGTAAAGATACTGAAGGATGCGGCTGAATGGTCGTATGACCCGGAGTCGCAGAACGCCATAGCCTCGTTCGAGGGCGACAAGGTGACGATAAGCTTCGGCAACCAAGTGTTCAACGAGAGCGGATGGGCTAAGTACCAGCAGCTGCAGAAAGGTGCGAAAGGCGTAAAGTTCGATTTCAACGACTTCAACGACTACGACACATTCGAGACGTACACAATCAGGGCTAAATAGCAACAAGAAAAATGAAGAAGACAGACATTATATTTTTGTCGACAATCATGTTGGCATCATCCATCTTGCCGTCTCATGTCTCGGCACAAACCGCAGACGAAGCAAAGGAGACGGCGTTGAGCTTCATGACCCTGAAAAAAGGCGGGGCAGTAAAGCTCTCCACAATTAATATCGGCAAATCCATAGCAAAGGTAAAGGGTAAAGGCGCAACGGCTGCCGACAATGGCGGCGTATATGCCTTCAACGCCGAGGAAGGGGGCTACTGCGTGGTGTGCGTCGGCAACGGCAATACGCAGGTGGCGGGCTATTCCGACAAGGGTTCTATCGACCCCACCAACATGCCAGACGCCATGAAGGTGTGGCTCGCACAATACCGTGAAGCTATGACAGCTACGGACACCACTTCCGAACCGCACTGGGAGGGCAAGACGGTGGCGCCGGTGGCGCCAATGCTCAAGACACAATGGAATCAGGGCGCGCCATACAACTGCAAGTGTCCGTCAGACGGCACGAAGACGGTAGTGGCTGGTTGTGTGCCAGTGGCATTGGCTCAGGTGCTCAATTACTATCATCAGGACCGTAAGGGTGACGGCAAGCTGGAGTATGCCGACGTGGAGTCAGAGACCGAATACAACATCGACTACTCTACCACCACCTACGACTGGGACAACATGCTCAGCACATACGATGGCGTAGACGCCACAAAGACACAGAAGGACGCCGTGGGCAAGCTGATATTTGAGGCTGCAGTAGCCAGCAAGGCAAAATTCGGTTATGACGAAACCAGCGCTTACCTTCCATTCGTAGCCCTCAACCGATACTACAACTATGACTGCATGTACGTGAATCGCGAACTGCATTATTATGTCGACATGTTCCGCAGTTCCAATTACTACATCTCTACGGACAAATGGATGAGCATGATACAGAATGAGATGGAGGCAGGACGACCTATCATCTATTCTGCAAGCGACGTGAGCGGTACGGCAGGAACCATCTACGAACCCGCGAAAAACCACGCCTTCGTCATTGACGGCATTGACGACAAGAACTATGTGCACGTCAACTGGGGATGGGGCGGCGTTGCCGACGGATATTACGACGTGGCGATACTCAACCCGGGAGGAAAATTCAATTACGAACAAGGCTATCGTTGCCAGCACTCCATGATTATAGGCATACAGCCGCGAACCACCGACTGGCAGGAGGCGTGCTATCAGCCGTTCCACGTTTGCGACTGGGCTTCTTCGCGCGGCGACGCCGTACATGCACCGCAACACAACGCTAAGGCTGCGCCGGCAAGAGCAAGCGAGAGTATTGTGACTTCGAAAAGCGCCATGTATTACTTCATGGTCACCAATACGTACGACTCGAAGAGAAGAAACATGATAACCGTTCTTGCCAATAACGGCCATATAGTGACAAATCTCACTTCCGGTGTCTACCAACTGGACATTAAGGGATGGCCGGAAATCACGCGCTACAATCTTTCAAAGAGCTTCGAGAAGGTGCCGAAAGGTGTGGCTGACGGCGTATACGAACTGCGCATGGCTTATTATGACAAGGACAACAAGCCGCAACTCTGCCCTATGCCGAAGCAACTCATACCTACCCTCGAAATCGTGAATGAAGGAACGGGCATGATAATACGTGGCTTGGAGGGAGAAGATCTTGTGAAGACTCTCACCATCGAAGATGTTACGCCTGCCAGCGAAATATACGCTGGTACACGCTTCTATCTGAACGTAAAGGCATCGGGCGTATCACAGAACACATATCTGCAGTTCCGTAATGTGGATACCGGTAAACTTTACGGCACCAGCGGATCAAGCTCTGTATCGTTCAATTTCGTCTACAACAACTACACAGCCACAAAAGCCTTCAAGTTTGAGCCGAAGAACGTTGACAACAACTTCACCATGCCTGCCGGACGTTATCAGGTGTTGGTGCCAGAGGGACAAACTAATGTGGTTATGGGTAAGGACATTTATATAGATGTGGCGGAGAAGCCCGACTATCCTATCCTTGACGGCACAGATCTGGTGTATGTAAACAGCAGTTCTGTAATGGATAATGATGAGCTGAACTGTGAAAGGATCGATAATTACAGTTGGCTTAGAGCCTTAGCACCCCAGCTGGAATACGCCAATAAAAACACGAGTCCGGTAACCCTGCGCATATACGCTGTAAATCAGGACACCAAGGAGGAGCGACTCCTGACCGTAAAGGAGAACTGGACGGCAGGCTATGCTTTTCCATACACCAATCGCCTGTACCCGCTTACGGGCAACTATGAGTTCAAGTGTCGTTATATGACACCCGACGGTGAACGTGCCGGACTGATGCCACGCGAATTTTACGGCAAGCCTTCTTATTGGAGATACGAGGTGGAAAACAACTTTGACGTATCCAATATGCAGCTTATCTCATGCAAAATGACATCAAGCAACGCTCCCACCAGGGCGGCATACGCAGACGACACGCACTATACAGCCAATCTGAAGTTCGATCTGAAGTATCACCACGTATACGCTCGTGAGGACGGAAAGGAAATGAGCAGACATGCTGTCGTTAAGGCAATATTCTACGACAAGGAAAATGGCGAGATTGTGACAGACTCGGTAAGGCATGTGATATTGCAGCATAACGTAACGCAAACCATCACGCTTACGCCGATGCTCACGAAGAACGCCAAGTACGACGGAATGCTCTTTTTCAGTGAAGAAGACAACAAAGGACAATACTATACCTTCGTGGTTACGCCTGACGAGAAAGACATCGCCGACTTTACGGTTGATCCCGAAGCATTCACAGGTATTGGCTCCGTCCGCACGTTTGACAAGGTGTTTGAGATGGGTGATACGTTGAAGGTGTACGGTCTCGACGGAGTGCTCGTCACCACTACAACCGTGACGTCCGACCTATGGCCGCGCCTGCTCTCGACGTTGCCTCAAGGCGTGTTTGTGCTGAAGTCGGGCACTAACACTATAAAGCTCAGGAATTAAAAAGAGCATCCAACTTTTGGCACACTTTTTGCACAAACGATATTTGCACGTTTTGACCCTTCATATCTCGCGAAAAATCAAAAACAAAATCCGTTGTCGGTTTTTCGCGAGTTTTGGGCGTGCAATGATAAACGGTTGTTTTACAATATGTTGCAAGGTTTTATCCAAAAGTGTGCAATTTTTGCTTCGGCAAAAACCAACTTTTCGTGAGACTTTACATGGTAAAAGCATAGGTTTTACTGGGTAAAGTCTCAAGAGTTACAGTGTAAAGTCTCACGAAAAGTTTGTAAAAGCTATCGTTTTACACTAAAAAGTCTCAATTTGTATTGCCTTTCGTCCTACTTTCGCCTTTTTAAAACTAAAAAAGCGCCTCTCATTTCTCTAGAATGAGTTTTTTCGCTGCACTCACTTGTACAATATTTGCATGGGGTTAAGCGGATTATCACAAAGTTTTTTTTGAGAATTTTTCGGATTAAACGGATGCTAATGTAGGAGGGTATGGCATTCCTGCCGTACCCACGCAGCCACTAACC
>OMEM01000043.1_pt1 | contig 13773 bp, 9 predicted proteins | sample 1645421 | NCBI WGS metagenome assembly OMEM01 (sample SAMEA103958138, study PRJEB25191) | human gut metagenome | biome: human-associated habitat [ENVO:00009003]; feature: intestine environment [ENVO:2100002]; material: feces | place: Germany | collected 2013/2015
GATAATGTGTTCACAACTATTGGTAAGGAGTGGATGCTTGTTGCTGCAGGCAACGAGGAGAAGTTCAACATGATGACAGCATCTTGGGGATGCCTCGGCTGGTTGTGGAACCGTCCGGTGGCTATTGTGTACATCCGTCCGGAGCGTTATACACACGAGTTCATAGAGGCGAACGACACAATGAACCTTGTTTTCCTCGGTAACTCGGAAGAGGCATGCAAGGCGTATGCCTTCTGTGGCGCTAAGTCGGGCAGAGACTTCGACAAGGCGAAGGAGGCTCATCTCACACCGGTTGCTACCGAGAACGGCTGCGTTACATTCGACGAAGCACGCCTCACACTCACCTGCCGCAAGCTGTACAAGACGCAGATTCGTCCGGAGGAGATGCTCGACAAGTCGATAGAGCAGTGGTATGGTGCGAAGGGCGGCTTGCACGACGTGTATGTAGTGGAGATTCTCGACGCTTACAAGAAGTAATGCGCTAATTAGCAAAGCCATTCTATATACATAATATTATATAGTACAGGTCATTTAACATTCAAACAGAACTTTGATGACAGAGAAAATAGACAAGTATAAGGTTCAGGCGGCTTTGGTGCGCTCGTTCTTCGACGCCTTCTCGCATGGCGTTATAGAGAGTCAGGTGGAAGACCCGAAGGAGAAAACGACACCGCAGTCGGTGAAGAAGCTGATGCTGGAGCACTACGAGCACATCGCACCCGCTTTCTTCGACACCATGTTCTTCCCGTTGGCAGCCATGAACTACAAGTATGAAGACATTGCGGCACTGGCTCGCGAAGCGCAGCAGCGTGGCGACGACATGATGGCGCTTGTGCGCACAGCTTGTGGCAACGATGCGTACTACAACGCTTTGGTGGAGGAATACAAGCGCAACTTCTCGATGCTGCTTGCAGGCAGATACCTCTCCAACGCCGACCATCTTGAGGGCTATGTGCGTAAAGCGGAGGCAGAGACGGAAGCGTCGGTAGACTCCGACCGCGCCATCGAGCTGACTGTGCGTGTCGTGATGTTCGCATACGTTCGCGGTCTGCGCCAGACGGGGGAGGATGCGCGTTCTGATCGGTCGGTGCACTTGGGACAAGTGCACCCCCTTGGGGAGGATGCGCGTTCTGATCGGTCGGTGCACTTGAGACAAGTGCACCCCCTACGTGGGGCTACGCTCTTCCGTCTGATGCTCGACGCGATGAACATCCTGCTGCTCGACGAAGCTGTCGACTTCGCTGACGCAGAAGCCGCAGACCTTGCTTCGCTGTTTTTGAAGGTCTGCCAAACGCAGCATAACTTCACGGTTATGACCGACGAGATGGACCGCACATATTCAGAATTAATGAAGGAATAATACAAATACTATGAAACAGATTCCAGTATTGCTGCTCACAGGTTATCTGGGCAGCGGTAAGACAACATTGTTAAATCGAATCCTTTCTAACGAGAAAGGCATTAAGTTCGCCGTTATCGTCAACGATATCGGCGAGGTGAACATCGACGCCGACCTCATCCATCAGGGTGGAGTGGTGAACAAGAAGGACGACAGTCTGGTGGCTCTGCAGAACGGCTGCATCTGCTGCACGCTGAAGATGGACCTTATCGACCAGTTGCGCGACATCATTAACATGAAGCGCTTCGACTATATCGTCATCGAGGCGAGCGGCATCTGCGAACCGGCACCGATTGCGCAGACTATCAGTTCGATGGTGACACTCGGTCCGCAGTATATCACCAACGGCATTCCGCGTCTTGACAGCATCGTGACCGTGGTGGACGCGCTGCGCATGAGAGACGAGTTCAACAACGGCAACGCTCTAACACGCGACGGACTTGAAGACGAAGACCTCGAAAACCTCGTAATACAGCAGATAGAGTTCTGTAACACGATACTTCTCAACAAGGCTGCGGAGGTGAGCGCTGACGATCTGCGCAAACTCACCGAGATAATCCGCGCCATTCAGCCTAAAGCAGAAATCATACCATGCAACTACGGCGACGTAGACTTGGAGCGTCTGCTCAACACCGGTCGCTTCAACTTCAACGAGGTGGCTACATCGGCTGCATGGATCAACGAGATTGAGAATCATCACGGCGATGAGGAGGATGATGACGATGAGGAGGAGGAACACGAGCACCATCATCACGACCACGATCACGATGATGAAGAGCACGAGCACCATCATCACGACCACGACTGCCATGACGGTTGCGGACATCACCACCATCACCACGACCATGAAGGCGGCGAAGTGGAGGAGTACGGCATTGGCACGTTCGTATATTATCGCAGAAAGCCGTTCGACATGAACTTCTTCGACAACTTCGTGGCACGTCTGTTCCCGAAGAACGTCATTCGATGCAAGGGATTGTGCTGGTTCAAGGAAGAGCCCGACATGTGCTATCTCTTTGAGCAGGCAGGCAAGCAGATGGAGCTGAAAAACGCCGGACAGTGGTACGCCACAATGCCGAAGGACGAACTGCAGCAGATGCTCGACCGTGAAGAAGGACTGCGCAGAGACTGGGACGAGAAGTATGGCGACCGTATGCAGAAGCTCGTGTTCATCGGTCAGAAACTCGACAAAAAAGCAATAAAAGAACAGCTCGACATGTGTCTTACGGATGTAGAACTGTAAAAAAACTTACGGAATTATAACATAAAGCAAGAGGGTATGGCGGAATAGCCATACCCTCTTTATTTTTTTAGTCTGCGTGGGTATGACACGGATGCCATACCCTTCTATATTAGAGATGCTTCATGATGTCGAGCAGGTGATCCCAAACCATCTGAACAGTCGGGATGTGCAGACGCTCGTCAGGAGTATGCACGTCGCGCAGCGTAGGACCGAACGAAACCATGTCGAGGTTCGGGTAGCGCTCAGAGAACAGACCGCACTCCAAGCCAGCGTGGATGCCCTTAACGATAGGATCCTTGCCGAAGAGCTTCTTGTACGACTCTACAGCCACCTTCGTGAGCTTGCTGTCCGGGTTCATCTTCCAAGCCGGATAGCCGTCGCTCATCTTCACCTCAGCGCCAGCCAGTTCGAAGGCAGCCTTCACGGTGTTAGTCTCGTTCTCGAGGTTGCTCATCACGTTAGAGCGCTGCGAAGCCACTACGTTGATCTCGTTCTCTGCGGTCTGAACGCTTGCCACATTGTTAGAAGTCTCGACCATGTATGCCAGAGCCTCGTCCTGGCACATAGCGAACACGCCGTTGTCGACAGCCTGCATGCAGAGGATGAAGCGGCGGCTTGTGTCCTTCGGCAGTACGCTCTCAGCGTCGGTGCTACCGAGGTTGAACTCCATAACCGGCTCGGTTACGTGGAACTCCTCCTCGATGTTAGCTGTGAACACGTTCCAGTCGGCACGTACAGTCTCCTTCTCGCTTGCCGGAACAGCGAATACTATGCTACCGTCGCGAGGAATGGCGTTGTGCAGCTTGCCTGAGTTGAACTTAGCGAGGCGAAGATCCATCTTCTCCTGCTCCTTGTAGAGGAAACGAGCGAGAATCTTGATGGCGTTGGCGCGCTTCTTGTTGATATCGTCGCCAGAGTGTCCGCCCTTCAAGCCCTTTACCGAAGCTGTGAGGAAGAACATACCCTCGGGAGCAGCCTCACGCTCGAATGTGAAGCGAGCCGAAGTAGTCTTTCCGCCGGCGCAAGAGATGAAGATCTGTCCTTCGTCCTCAGAGTCGAGGTTGATGAGCATATCGCCTTTCATGAAACCTGCCTTCATGCCCATAGCACCAGTGAGACTTGTCTCCTCGTCGCGTGTGAACACACACTCCAGCGGTCCGTGCTCGATGTCGTCGCTGTCGAGGATAGCCAGTTCGATAGCGCATCCGATGCCGTCGTCAGCACCGAGAGTTGTGCCCTTAGCGTTGAGCCATTCGCCGTCTACATAAGTCTGAATAGCGTCGGTGTGGAAGTTGAAGTCTACGTCTACGAGTTTGTCGCAGACCATGTCCATGTGGCTCTGCAGGATGAGTGTAGGAGCGTTCTCGTGACCCTTTGTAGCCGGCTTGCGGATTACTACGTTGCCCGTCTCGTCGGTCTCGGTCTCTAAGCCGTGGCTCTTGCCGAACTCCTGAAGATACTCAATCATGCGCTCCTCATGCTTTGAAGGGCGCGGAATCTCATTGATTTTAGCAAACTGCTCGAACACGCGAGCAGGTTTCAATTCGCAATTGCTCATTTTCCTTAATTTTTTTATGTTGATGTTATAATAATCTGAATTTTCGGTAAATTATTTTGCCATACCGCCGATTTGCCGTACCTTTGTACCGATATGGGTGGTGCAGCCTATCTTCTGCAAAGATAGCGCAAATCGAGCGCAATGAAGCTTGCTTCAAATTGCCGAGGTGCAGCCTATCTTCTGCAAAGATAATGTAAAAGGTAGACACCACAAAATAAAAAAATATAATATGATTAAATTAATGCTTATAAGCCTCGCTGTAGTGGCAGTAGCCTTCGCTTTGTTGTCGATAAAGGTGCTGCTGAAACGCAATGGCAAGTTCTCTTCACAGCACGTACACGACAATCCGGGCTTGCGCAAGCAGGGCATCCACTGCGTGATGGACCAGGACCGCGAAGCCCGTGAGCGCAACGGTGCCTACTAATATGCCTAAGTTGTATATAGTGGTACTAACTGATTTGTCTATAATATATAATGTATAGATATATATAGGCAGGCACTTAAAATGATAAAATTAAAACTAAATAAAGATGAACAAGAAAAACATTTTCGGCGCACTTGCACTCGCAACTGTTGCCGCTTTCGCAATGACCTCTTGCGACAAGTCGAAGTGTCAGGTTGACGAGAAGAAGGTAGAGAGCAAGCAGGCTGTGCCTTCAGACGCAAAGATTGCGTATGTAGAGGTAGACAGCATCATGTCGCAGTACAAGTTCTGCAAGGACTACTCGCTCATTCTCCAGAAGAAGGGTCAGAACATCCAGAACACACTCGCACAGAAGCAGCACGCTCTTGAGCAGGCTTACGGCAACTTCCAGCAGAAGGTTCAGCAGAACGCCTACACACGCGAGCAGGCAGAGCAGATCCAGATGTCGCTGCAGAAGCAGAACAGCGACCTTCAGGTGCTCAACCAGCGTCTGAGCGGCGAGTTCCAGGCAGAGACAGAGAAGTATAACAACGCTCTGCGCGACTCTATCCAGCACTTCCTCGCTGTATACAACAAGGACAAGAAGTACGGCTTGATTCTGAGCAAGGCAGGCGACAACATCCTCTACGCCGACAAGGCTTACGACATCACCAACGAGGTGATTGCAGGCTTGAACAAGGCTTACAAGCCGGCGGCTCCTGCAAAGGAGGAGAAGGCTGCTAAGAAGAAGTGAGTATTTCTGCAAAGAAAAAGTAAGGCTTCTTTACAGACAAAACGCATATAACCGGAGACAATGCTGCCAATAGCATAGTCTTCGGTTTTTTTGTGCTCGCACACTTTGTTGCTTATTTTGCAAATTCACGCTGCGAATGAAGATTTTTAAACAAAATGCCAATTTAAACACAAAAATATCTATCAAATGTTTCTTTATATTAAAATATTTATTACTTTTGCAATCGTATTGTATGCCTTTAGTGTAAAATTGATACAACTAATAATTGGAGAGTAGTAATAGATAACTAAATAGATTCATTAACTTTTAAACTTTATAGTTATGAGAAAGACGTTACTTAACACAATGGGGCTCGTTCTTGCGTTGTTTGGCGCAACGAATGTTTATGCCCAGAGCACAGTAGAACTGCCTTACTCTATCACCTTCGATTCTACCAACGACGTTTGGACCGTGCTTGACGCCAGCCCGACACCTGGCACCTCATGGGAGTTCAATAACGATTGGGGCAACGACGGTTTCTGCATCGGCAATGCGTGGACAGCCACACCGAGCTACTGCATCAGGACCGACTCGGGCGAACCTAACGACTACTACGTTTCTCCGTCATTCAGCCTGAAGGCAGGCAAGACATACACCGTGAAGACAAGCTCGGGCACAATGTACAGCACTCCTGCAAAACTCTCTGTAGAGTATACGACGACTCCTACCGACGCCGCTTCGTTCATAAAGCTGAGCGACATCGATATGCCGTCTTCTGGCGTGCAGTACGACAATTCGTACGACCTCACCGTTCCTGAGGACGGACTCTACAGCTTTGCGTTCCACGCTACAAATACTTCTGCTGGCGACAAGAGCAACTGGGCATATCTCTACGCTCTCGGCTTCAGCGTCGAGGAGAAGGTAGGCGGCGAAACTCCTGACCCTGGTCCTGATCCTGATCCCGACAAACCAGATCCACCAGTAGAAGACCAGGAGGGCACATTGCCTTATGATATGACATTCGACTCGGCTGAGAAGTTCGCTACATGGACCACGATGGACAACAGCGAGACGCCGGGCGTGACATGGGCTTACACCGCATCCGACTTCGCCGGCAAACCGGCTGCACACATGGGCGTAGACGCTAAGTCTGAAACATGCGACTGGCTCGTTTCGCCGAAGTTCGAGCTGAAGGAAGGCAAGTCGTACACGATTACTGTTGACGCTGCTTCGGGTCCGAACAACGAGCTGAACCTCATCCTCGACTACTTCGTAGGCAGCAAGTCGGCTGACAACCAGAAGACTATCGAATGGATCGGCTCTAAGCTCCCCGCAACCGTAGGCGAGAGCGGCGAGGTGAAGAACCAGTGGACACTCGACGCCAACAAGGACGGCGTATACCTCTTCGCGTTCCGCGCACTCAACTGGGGCGCCAACAACGCTAACGACGCTATCAGCATCTACTCTGTGAAGATAGAGGAGAAGGCAGACGGCGAGCCCGATGCTCCGGTAGCACTTCCGTACGAGGTTTCGTTCGAGCAGGAAGAGAACGTAGCTGCATGGACAGCAATGGACCGCAGCGGCAACACCGGTTCTACATGGAGCTGGAATTCTTGGGGCTATCAGGAGTACGATACCGACTGGAATTCGGTAGGCGACCAGCATCCTTGTGTAAGCTTCAGCAGCGACTGGAACACCGACGCCAACGACTATTGGGTATCTCCGGCGTTCGCTCTCGAGGCAGGAAAGACATACGTAGCGAAGGCTCATACAGCCAACAACCGCAGTTGTCTTGAGTCTGGCACAACATCGTTCACAATGAAGCTCGGCACAAACAAGAAGGTGCAGTCTTCGTTCGACCAGACTCTCGGCTCTATCGAGCTAAATACAGTATACGACCGCGACCCGAGCACATTCGAGTTCAGCGTACAGGAGTCGGGCAACTACTATGTAGCGTTCCACATCTCAGACTCGGAGGGTGCAAACGCTTACGGCTACATCTTCGACTTCAGTCTGGCTGAGAAGGAAGGCGCAGCAGAAGAGCCGGTGGCTACAGCTCCGGTTGCCAACCTCACGGCTACCGAGGTTATGACACGCTCGGCTGTAGAACTTGCTTGGACCAACCCGACTAAGGACGTCGACGGAAAGGATCTGCCGGCTGACGCAGCGCTCACCGTTAAGGTTTACGAGGGCGAGGAGCTTCTCGCTACACTGGACGCTCAGGCTCCGGGCAGCGAAGGCAAATACACCAAGGAATACACAGCCGACACATTCGCCGGCGAACACAACTACAAGGTGGTTGTAGTTTACAAGGAGAAGGAGTCGGAGGCAGCTACAGCAACGCTCACTGTGGTGGTTGACGCTATCAACGGCGTGGTTGTTCCGACTGACGCAACGGTTTCGGTTCACACTCTCGGTGGAGCAGCGGTTGGCAACAACCTCTCAACACTCGGCAAGGGCACATACATCGTGACCGTGAAGAGAGCCGACGGCACTATGAAGACCGTGAAGGTTACTAAGTAACTGAATTCTCATAATTAATTAATTGGGCCGCTCTGCATACCAGTATGGGATGTGGAGCGGTTTTTTTATTGCTCTTGGGCGAAAAAGAATATACGGTGGGTAGCAAATAGTACGTAATAATTAATATTTCTTAGCAAAAAGGTTTGGTATATGGGAAAATGCTGTATATTTGCAAATGTTATACCACTTAAAAACAGTAACCTAAAAAAATTATAGCTATGGAAGAAAAACTTCAGTTCGTGCCTTCTTTGAAGGACGCATTCGCCATCGGCGTTAAAAATCTTGTGCCGATTGTTCTCTCTGTGTTGCTTTGGCTCGTAACCGTATGGATTCCGTACGTTAATGTGGGCACTACGATAGCCTTGGCTACGCTTCCCGTGAAGCTCAGCAAGGGCGAGATGATCAGTCCGATGTTCATTTTCGACTCCGAGTACCGTCATTGTATGGGTGAGTATTTCATCCTTCAGGCTGTCATCTTCTCTGCCGTATACATATCCATCCTGTTCATGATTGTTCCGGCAATAGTACTCTCGCTCAGTTGGATGCTCGCTGTCTATCTGCTTGTGGGTAAGAAGATGAATTGGGCGCTTTGCCTCTCCGAGAGCAACCGTCTGATGATGGGCTATAAGTTTAAGGCGTTCTGCTTGAAGTTTGCCGTAAACATCGCTCTGCTCGTTGTTTCCTACGTTCTCTTCAGCATGTTCGACGCCATCGCAGGTTCGTTGGGCGTACTTGTTGTGCTCGTATGCGTTCTTGTCGGCGTTTGCGTAATGCTTTCGGTCGATGCAGTTATCTATCGCGAGTTGGTGCTCAGTGAGGATAAGGTTGAGGAAGCTAAGCCAGAAGAAGCTCTTTAACGAGTGAATTGCAATGCAATAGGCATCGGTTCGCGTTCGGAATCTAATCGGTTCGCGTTCGGTGTCCGATCGGATTGCGTTCGGAATCTGATTGGGTTGCGTTCGGAATCTGATCGGTTCGCGTTCGGAGTCTGATTGGGTTGCGTTCGGTGTCCGATCGGATTGCGTTCGGTGTCCGATGGTTTTTCGATAGCAAAACATTCGTAAAACCACTGCCAATAGGCAGGAGTTCTCTGAAAGAGTAAAGATTAAAGCATAAGAAAAGGCTGACTCTTGCTGCGATTTTGCAGCTTAAGAGTCAGCCTTTTTTAGTAGCGGAGGTCTCCGGCCTCCGCCGCAAGCAATAGTGTTGCAAAGTGTTTACTATCCAGCTTGGTGCTGCTAAGTGTTTACTATCCAGCTTGGTGCTGCGGAGGCCGGAGACCTCCGCTACGTAGTGAATTAGAAGTCTACGACCGTGATGCCTGCTCCGCCGAACTGCACGTGCTCGTCCTTGCATTGCGTCACGTTCGGCACCGACTGCAGATACTGTCTGATGAGCTGTCTGAGTATGCCGTTGCCCTTGCCGTGAAGGATGCGCACGCGCGACATACCCACGAGTATGGCGTCGTCGATGAAGTGCTGCACGGCGTTCAGCGCCTCGTCGCCACGCATTCCGCGCACGTCGAGGTCCTGGTGGAAGTTGAGCTTGTGCTGGTCGATGGTCTGACGCGTCTCGCGGCTGATGCCGAACGTTGGCGGCAGTGTCGACTCCGGTGTTTTCGTGGTGTGCTCAAGGCGCGATGTCTTCACCTTCGTGCGCACGTCGCCGAACACCACCGTTGCCTCCTTGCCCTCTACCGACTCCACGCGACCCACCGTCGTGAGTCCGCGCATGCGCACCGTGTCGCCAGCCTTAAAGGGGTGTTGAGGCGTTGAGGTGTTGAGGTGTTGAGATGTTGAGGTGTTGAGGAGTTGGGATGTTGAGGTGGCTGGGTTCGCCGCGTTCTCCTTCTTCTCCTTCTTGCGCTTCTCGCGTCGCTCCTTGCGCTCCATAATCTGGCGCATCTTCTTCTCGATGAGGTCGTCAGCCGACTTCGTGTCTATCTCGTTCACGTCCTCCTTAAACGCTTTCAGCTCTTCGCGCAGACGCTTCGTCTCCTCCTTTTCAGCCTGACACTCGCGTATCTCGCGGATAGTGTTCTCGATGTTGCGGTTGCTCTCCTTCAGCAGTTCCTGCGCCTGCTCCTTCGCCTGGCGCAGAATCTCCTTGCGCTTGCGGTCGAGCTCGCGAATCTCCTCCTCGTATTTTGCGATAGTCTTCTCCAGGTCCTTCTCGCGCTGATGCACGTTCTGTCGCTTGTTCTCCCAGTAGCGCTTGTCGCGCACGATGTCCTGCAAGTATTTGTCGCTCTGTATGTAGTCGGAGCCCACGATGTCGCTCGCCTCGCGTATCACCTCGTCGGGTATGCCCGTCTTGCGTGCAATCTCGATGGCGAACGACGAGCCCGGCTGACCGATGGCGAGCTGGAAGAGCGGTCGCATCTCGTGGCGGTCGTAGAGCATGGCGCCGTTGGCTATGCCGTCGTGCGAGTCGGCGTAGTGCTTCAGGTTCTGGTAGTGGGTGGTTATCACGCCCCATGCGTGCTTCTTCACAAACTGGTTGAGCACAGCCTCTGCCATAGCGCCGCCAATCTGCGGCTCGGTGCCCGTGCCGAACTCGTCGATGAGCAGCATCGTGCGTTCGCCCGCCTGTCGCATCATGTTCTTCATGTTCAGCAAGTGAGACGAGTAGGTCGAGAGGTCGTTCTCTATGCTCTGCTCGTCGCCGATGTCGATCATTATGTCGCTGAAGACGCCCACCTTAGAGCGCTCGCTCACGGGGATGGACAGTCCGCACTGCAGCATGTACTGCAGCAGACCCACCGTCTTCAGGCACACCGACTTGCCGCCGGCGTTCGGACCCGATATAATCAGTATGTGGCGGTCGCGCGTCAGCATGATGTCGAGCGGCACGATAGGCTTCTCCTGCTTCTTCAGCGCGAGCCACAAGAGCGGATGCTTCGCCGTAATCCAGTCGACCACGGGCTTCGCGCTCACCTCCGGCTCTATGCCGCCCGTGAGCTGCGCAAACTCGGCGCGCGCACGGATGAAGTCTACCTCGGCAAGCATGCGGTAGGCGTTCACGATGTCGTCCACGTGAGGACGCACAAGCTTCGTGAACTCCGTGAGAATCACTATTATCTCGCGGCGCTCGTCTGCCTCCAACTCGCGTATGCGGTTGTTCGCCTCAACCACCTCCGTCGGCTCCACGAACACCGTCTTTCCCGTCGACGACTCGTCGTGTACGATGCCCTTTATGCGTCGCTTCATGGCAGGAGCGATAGGCACAACGAGACGACCGTCGCGCAGCGTCGGCGTAACGTCCTTGTCTACGAGACCCTCGCTCTGCGCGGCGTGCAATATGCTATATAATGTACGCGACACGCTGCCCTCAGCCTTGCGCAGCTGCGAGCGAATCTCGGCGAGACGTGGCGACGCCGTGTCCTTAATCTTGCCGTACTTGTCGAGAATCTGGTCGATGCGGCGAATGAGGTCGGGGAAGGTGAGCACGCCCTCCGTAAGGTCGTGCAGAGTAGGGTAGTCGAAGTTGCCGTCGTCGTCGCTGCGGTTGAGGAAGCGCACTATGCCAGCCACCGTGTCGAGCGAACGGCGCAGGTCGAATATCTCGTTCTCCTCAAGGTGCGTGCCCTCGATGCGTATGCGCTTTATCGACTCGCGCATGTCGAAGAAGAACTGCAGCGGAAAGTCGTCGGTCTCCTCCTGCATTCGGCGGAACTCGCGCGTCTGCTTCAACGCCGTATTGATGCGCTCCGCGTTGTCCGAGAAGCCCATAGCGTCCACCTTGTCCTTGCCCAACTGGCTCAGACAGTAGCCCTTCAGCAGCGAGCGTATCTCGCTGAACTGTATCTTGTTTTCAAAGTTGCTTGGATAAATCATAGGTGCAAAGTTACTGCAAACCGAAGACAATACAAAATATGCTTGCATATTTTTATTGTTGAGGTGCAGCGTAACTTATTTAGAGTTACTGCAAACCGAAGACAATACAAAACAAGCCCGCTTGTTTTTGTGGTGTCCGCAGCTTATACTTGTATTTCTTGCGGCTTCAGAAGCAGTAAAATGTGTCGAAACCGATGTTTTTTCGCTAATAGACGAAAAAAGTAAGCCGAAAATTTGGAGGTATGAACTAAAAAGCGTAACTTTGCACCCGCTAATAAAGCAAAGTGGAATAGTAATTCACTGCGATTGCAAGGCTACATCAATTGCGTTTCCCCTATTGGAGAGATGGCAGAGTGGTCGAATGCACCGGTCTTGAAAACCGGCGTACTGAGAGGTACCGGGGGTTCGAATCCCTCTCTCTCCGCTGAACGTGCTGGACAGAAATGGTCAGCAAACGGACAAAAAGCTACAAATCAATGATTTGTGGCTTTTTTTATTGCCCGAAAGTCCTGCTTCCAAGACTTCAAAAGTACGGTAAAAGACAAAGTTTCGTTACTAAATCGTTACCTATTCCCTGCCGGACAAAAACGGTAACGAATTGTCCATAAATGACCTGATAATGACTATATTAGTCCATAGTCTGCATAACTCGAAAACGAGAGGTAAAAACTAATTTTGCAACTAAAAATTTTGAGTTATGAAATCGACATTCAAGGTTCTTTTTTATTTGAAGAAAGGTTCTGAAAAGAAAAACGGCGAGGTTATGATTATGGCACGCATCACCATAGACGGCAAACTTTGCCAGTTCAGTACGAAACAGAGCATCCAGCCCGACAACTGGAGCATTGCTGCGGGCAAAGCCAAAGGCAGGGATGCCGGGAGGATAAACGCCCTTTTGGACGACATACGTTCTTCCCTGAATACCATTTACCACGAAATGCAGCGGCGTGACAACTACGTGACCGCCGAGAAAGTGAAAAACGAGTTTTTAGGTCATAGCGAGAGCCACGAAACAATCCTTTCATTGTTCCAAAAGCACAATGACGATGTGAAGCAGCTTGTTGGCATATCCAAGACGATAGCGACCTACCGCAAGTATGAAGTGACCCGCCGCCACCTCGCTGAATTTATCCAAAGCAAGTACAATGTATCGGACATATCCATAAAGGAGATAAGCCCGATGTTCATTACCGATTTTGAGTTGTATTTGCGTACCGCCTGCAAGTGCGGCTACAACACCACCGCCAAGTTCATGCAGTTCTTCAAGCGTATCATCATCATTGCCCGCAACAATGGCATACTGGTGGGCGACCCGTTCGCCAGCTATAAAATCCGGCTGGAAAAAGTGGACAGGGGTTATCTGACAGAGGACGAGATAAAAATCATCCTTAAAAAGAAAATGGTTTCCGAGCGGCTGGAACACGTCAGGGACTTGTTCGTCTTTTCCTGTTTCTGCGGTTTGGCTTACAGCGATGTCGCCAACTTGCGGCAGGAGAATATCCAAAAGTCCTTTGACGGCAACCTTTGGATAATCACCAAGCGGCAAAAGACGAATACGGACGTGAATGTTCCCCTGCTGGATATTCCCAAGATGATTTTGAAGAAGTACAAGTGCAAGTTGCCGGACGGGAAGATACTTCCCGTAATCAGCAATCAGAAGCTAAACGCCTACTTGAAAGAGATTGCCGATATATGCGGTATTAAAAAGAACCTGACGTTCCATTCGGGGAGTCACAACAAAATCTTTTATTGATTGAATATCAACGAATTAAGTATTTAAAAGAATGTAACTGCTAACGATTTAGAAACGAGCTATATTCTTTTTCTTTCACAACCTTGCAATATCCAAAGAACGCCTAAATTTGCGACAAAGATACGATATTTTTCTTAATATCCCATAATTTACAAGAAGAGAAATATGGAAATTAGGACTTTTTTACATGAAATCTCAAACTTGTGAACATAACCCCATCGCTAAATGAATAGCAAGTATTCCTGCTGATTTTATCACATCAGGGGTCAGTGTTGTTGATGACGACTCTACCATCAGCTCATATATACCTTTCCGACACAAGCAT
>OMEM01000053.1_pt1 | contig 12812 bp, 9 predicted proteins | sample 1645421 | NCBI WGS metagenome assembly OMEM01 (sample SAMEA103958138, study PRJEB25191) | human gut metagenome | biome: human-associated habitat [ENVO:00009003]; feature: intestine environment [ENVO:2100002]; material: feces | place: Germany | collected 2013/2015
TTGTGTTAGTAGAGTTGCTATGCTGAGATGGTAGATTGTTAATATTAGCTTTTTGTGCATTTGTGCTAAATGACATCATTGCGAGAGTCACGGCGAATAATGTTGTTTTCATATAAAGTTCAGAAATAGTTATATATCGATTTGTGATGTAAGGTAGAGTAGAGTGTATAAACAAAAAAGCCACCGGCCTGAGGCCAGTGGCTAATTTTCTCTTTTCGTTGTTCGAGCTATAATTACTCAGCAACAGTTGTGTCAGCTGCAACAGTGTCAGCAGCAGTTGTGTCAACTGCAGTTGTGTCTGTTGTGTCAGCAGTTGCGTCAGTAGCAGCTGTTTTGTTACCACAAGATGCGAAAGAGATAGCTGCGATAGCTACGAACATCAAAACTAATTTCTTCATTTTCTTTGCTTTTTAAATCTGTAAAACAATCATTTGTTTATTAAAACATTGCAAAGGTATACATTTTTTCAATACAACGTACAACTTTTTAGGTTTTTTTTTTGACTTTTTTGTAACGCTTTTGAAACGCATTGAAAATCAATGAGATACAAAGTGTGAACAAACGTTAATGTTTTTGAGTGTTGAGAAATCTGCTTAAAAATGATGATTTTCGGCCTCTTTGTGTGCGTACAAAACAGAATTTTCACTACCTTTGTATCTGCTTAATTTATATAATAAGGTATAATGATCAATACATCTGTTTTTCAAGATAAAAAAGCTGCATATTTCACATTAGGATGCAAGCTGAACTTCTCTGAAACCTCTACTTTCGGCAAGATGCTTGCCGATTTGGGCGTTCATGTTGCTGAAGAAGGCGAGGTCGCTGACATCTGTTTGGTGAATACTTGCTCTGTAACCGAAGTGGCTGACCATAAATGTCGTCAGGCCATCCATCGTCTTGTACGTAACAATCCTGGTGCCTTCGTGGTTGTTACAGGATGCTATGCACAGTTGGAATCGGAGTCTGTGAGCAAGATAGACGGTGTAGACCTCGTTCTGGGATCTGACGAGAAGGCGAATCTCATACAGTTCTTGAGTGACGCATGGACTTCAAAGGAGTCAGCTGCTGAACGCGATGAGGATGGCAAGGCTGAATCGCTGCATGAGTTCCACTCGGTAAAGACAAAAATGATTAAGTCGTTCGCACCTTCTTGCTCTCGTGGCAACCGCACACGCTATTTCCTTAAGGTACAGGACGGCTGCGACTACTACTGCACCTATTGCACCATTCCATATGCACGTGGCAACTCCCGTAACCCCACCATTGCTTCGCTCGTGGCTCAGGCAGAAGATACTGCAAGAGAAGGCGGCAAGGAGATTGTGCTAACCGGTGTGAACATCGGCGACTTCGGAAAGACAACTGGTGAGAGTTTCCTCGACCTGTGCAAGGCCCTTGACAAGGTGGAGGAAATTGAGCGCTATCGTATAAGCAGTATGGAGCCGGACCTTCTGAGTGACGAACTCATAGAGTTTTGTTCGCAGAGTCGTGCATTCATGCCTCACTTCCATGTGCCGTTGCAGAGCGGGTCGGATGAAGTGCTTAAGCTGATGCACCGTCGCTACGACAAGGCGCTCTTTGCACACAAGATAGAACTTATAAAGCAGAAGATGCCCGATGCGTTCATCGGCGTCGACGTTATGGTAGGCTGTCGAGGCGAAACTCCTGAGTGTTTCGAGGAGTGCTACGAGTTTCTTGACGGCGTAGATGTGACACAGTTGCACGTGTTCCCGTACAGCGAACGTCCTGGAACAGCGGCGTTGCGCATACCTTACGTAGTGGATGACGCAGAGAAGAAGGTGCGAAGCAAGCGTTTGCTCGATCTTAGTGAGCAGAAACGCATCAATTTCTATACACGCTATATCGGCACCGAACAGGAAGTGCTCTTCGAGAAGGCGACACGTGGCAAGGCTATGCATGGCTTTACAGCCAATTATATCCGCGTAGAGTTGCCGGCTAAACTTGCCAAGGAGGAGTACGACAACCAGATTCTGCGAGTAAGATTGGGCGAGTTCAACAGAGACAAGTCGGCATTGCAGGTAGAACTGCTTTAATTAAGTTGCACTATTATAATAAAATAGGATGAAGAAAGTAGCAATCGTAATATTGAACTGGAACGGCGAGCAGATGCTGCGCCGTTTCCTTCCGTCGGTGTTGCAGCACTCGGAGAATGTTGCAGACATCGTTGTGGCAGACAATGCGTCTACAGATGCATCGCTTGCGCTTCTTGAGAAGGAGTTCCCTACAGTACGCACCATCGTGCTCGACCACAATTATGGCTTTGCTGAAGGTTATAATAGGGCTCTAAATCAGGTGGAGAACGAGTATTACGTGTTGCTCAACAGCGATGTGGAGGTGACAGAAGGTTGGCTCGACACACTTGTCAGCTTTATGGACAGTCATCCTGAAGCTGCAGCTTGCCAGCCCAAGCTACTTGCCGAGCACGACCACACGCTCTTCGAATATGCCGGAGCGAGTGGTGGCTACATCGACCGCTATGGCTACCCGTTCTGTCGCGGCAGACTTTTCGAATCGGTAGAGAAAGACGAAGGACAATACGACGATGTGTGCGAAGTGATGTGGGCAACAGGTGCCTGTCTGATGATACGCCGCACAGACTATTGGTGTGTGGACGGACTCGACGGGCGCTTCTTCGCACATAACGAGGAGATAGACCTTTGCTGGCGACTCTGCAATCTGGGTCGCAAGATTTATTGTGTGCCGCAGAGCCATGTGTTCCATGTTGGAGGTGGCACCCTACCGAAGGGCAATCCGATGAAGACTTTCCTCAACTTTCGCAACAATCTGACGATGCTCTATAAGAACCTGCCCGAAAGCGAGTTGCGGCATGTGATGCGAGTGCGTTGCTTGCTCGACTATGTGGCTGCATTCAAGTCGCTTATCCTCGATCGCAATATCGGCGAGTTCAAAGCCGTATTGCGTGGCAGACGAGCCTTCAAGGCATGGCGCCATCAGTTTGATTCCGATCGCCTGGCTATTCAGAATTTGCGAGTGAACCAGACCGACCCGATGCGTAAGCCGTATAGTCTGCTGTGGCAGTATTATGCTCACGGTATACATACATATAAAAAATTGAAAAACGAGCAATAAAACCATATTTTTAGGAATATTTTATAGTTAAACAGCGAAAAAGGCTTCGCTGTTTAACTTTTTTAGATGATTTTCTTGGCTTTTAAAACCTTTTTTACTATTTTTGCAAATAATAATTAACAAATCGCTAATAGCAGGATAGTAAAAGGTGAGAAAACTATACATTATAATAATAATGGCAATTGTTTTTGTTTCGACAGCATGTGAATTGAAGCTGAAACAATTCGGAGAAGACAGTCAGACGACGCTTGTAGAGATACAGCGCTATGACCGTCTTGAAAGCCGTTATCTCACTACTGGCGATTTCTCTGCGTTGCAGCAGATGAACATCGAATATCCAATGGAAACGCGCACCTTGATTGAGGACGTGTTGCAGTTGGGCGAAGTGAACGATCCTGGTATCAATTCGAGATTCCTGCAGTTCTATCAGGACACAACGCTTCAGACAATTATCTCTGAAGCTGAGTTGCAATATGCTAATGTCTCTGATATCAGCAAGCAGCTTAACAAGGCTTTTGACAATTTGCGCAAGATCTCTCCCGATGTTGTCTTACCGACCATCTACACACAGATTGGCGCACTCGACCAGAGTGTAGTTATCGGAAACAACTCAATCGGTATCTCACTTGACAAGTATCTCGGCGAGAACTATCCGCTTTATCATCGCTACTATTCCGAAGCCCAGCGTACTCAGATGACACGCGAGCATATTGTACCCGACTGCATGTTCTTCTACATGCTCAGTCTTTATCCGCTTAAAGACTATGAGGTACGTTCGCAGTATGAACGTGATCTGCATGTTGGCAAGATAATGTGGATAGTGAACGGACTGCTCGACCAAAAGTTCTTCACTACAAAGTACGTCGACAAGGTAGACCGATATGTGCGCAAGAACTCGCTGTCGGCAAAGCAACTCTTGAAAAACCAGCTTTAAGCCAGCTTGGTTCAGAGAAGAAATAGCAGGTATAGTTCAACGTATGTTGAACAAGTATAATGATAAAGAAACGGAGTGAAGGCTTTAAAGTCTTCACTCCGTTTAATTTTAGATAATGATTTTATTTAAATTTAGATGATAAGTCCGTTTAAATTTAGATGATGAGCCTTATTGGCCTATTTGTTCTTTTTACCTTTTACTTTTTTACTTTTAAAATCTCCTCAGGTTTCTCAACGAGAGTGGTGGCGCCATGCTGCAACAGGAAGTTCTTGTCGCGGAATCCCCACAACACGCTGATGCATGGCATGCCTGAGTTGCGAGCCGTGTCAATGTCCACATCGCTGTCGCCGATATACACAGCGCCGTCAGCCGTGGCACCGAGCTGTCTGAGCGCCTCTATCACCGTGTCGGGTGCAGGCTTCTTGCGTATATCCTCTCGTTCTCCGATAGCCACAGGTACAAGTTCTTCGCCGAAGAAGTGGCGGCACAGCTCCTGCGTCGCAGCGTAGAACTTATTGCTTACCACAGCCACCTTCTTTCCACGTCTGTGCAACTCCTTCAGCATATCCATCACACCATCGTACGGGCATGTTGTGTCGAGGTTGTGCTTCATGTAATGCTGGCGGAAATCCTGGTAAGTCTTGTCGAACAGCGGATTGCTGAGTCCGTCGGGGATAGCTCTCTCCATAAGTTTCTTCACGCCGTTGCCTACAAACTGGCGCACTTCGTCTATTGAGCGCTGCGGCATACCGTTGTTTTCCAAAGCGTAGTTGCAACTTGCAGCGAGGTCGTTGAGTGTAGAAAGCAGGGTGCCGTCCAAGTCGAAGATGTATGTATCGTACATATTCATATTGTTTTTTTTAATTGATTCAGATAATTGAATTGTGCGCTACAAAAGTACGTATTTTTAAGCAAAGGCGTATAAATTTGTATCGACGATTAAAAACATTACATTTATTTTTGTCATATATCATATTTACTCTACCTTTGCATTGTTTCAGCAACATATAATTTAAAACTATGAGAAAGAAAAAGAATAAAAGCAGTATGCTTTTCAAGTTCATTGGCGTCGGTCTGTTAGTTGCAGTCGCCATTGTCTATTATTTCTTCTTTGCCGGTATGTCGTCGAGTGGCGACACACAATACGTGTACATCGATGACGACGACACCATCGATTCCGTATACACAAAACTCGGCGAAGTGTCAAAGAGCAATGCAATGACAGGCTTTAAAACCCTCGTCAAGGTGAGCAGCTATGCCGACAACGTACGCACAGGCCGCTATGCCGTGCGTCCAGGTGAAGGATCGTTAATGGTGTTTCGCCATCTGAAGAATGGTTTGCAGACACCAGTCAGTCTTGTCGTGCCGTCGGTGCGCACTATGGACCGTCTTGCAGCCGAACTCTCCAAGCGTCTCATGATGGACAGTACGGCTCTCTATAAGGCACTTACCGACGAAGCTGTCTGCCAGAAGTACGGTTACGACACCGCAACCATCGCAGCCCTCTTCATTCCGAACACCTACGACATCTACTGGAACGTGACGGTAGACAAACTGCTCGATCGTATGCAGAAGGAGAACATGGCGTTCTGGAACGCCGAACGCACAAAGAAAGCCCAGGCTATGAAACTCACGCCGGTTGAGGTGACTACGCTTGCCAGCATCGTCGATGAGGAGACAGCCAACAACGGCGAGAAGCCGATGGTAGCCGGCATGTACTACAACCGCCTTATGCTGCGTAACGCCGAATATCCGGAAGGAATGCCGTTGCAGGCCGACCCTACAATCAAGTTCGCATGGAAGCGTTTCGACCTGAAGCGCATCTACAATAATCTGCTCTACATAAAGAGTCCGTATAACACCTACCGCAACCCAGGACTGCCGCCCGGACCAATCCGCATCCCATCTATAGCAGGCATCGATGCTGTGCTCAATCATGTGCAGCACGATTATCTATATATGTGTGCCAAGGAAGACTTCAGCGGAACCCACAACTTTGCACGTACATATACAGACCACATGCAGAACGCAAAGCGCTATAGCGATGCGCTCAACAACAGAGGAATCAAATAATATAAAAGATTGATAATGAATATATTCCCAAGACTATTACTGAGCGTCGCACTTTTCGTGCCGGCGCTCAGTTTGTATGTACATGCCGTTGAGACGGAGCTGTCTGCCGCACATGGCTATGTAGAGACAACCGACGGAACGGTAGGTGCATCGGGCATCAATATGCCTGGCGAAGCGCTCAACTCCAGCGGTCGGCCTCAGATGAACAACACGCTTTCTGCCTGGACCTCAACCTCCGTTTGTGCCGTCTATTATTTTCATCATCCTGCAGCAACGGTTTCAAACACTTTGAAACTTAACATCAAGGCGTTGCAGACTGTGCGCTTCCGCCTTACCGTTTCCGACCCCAATTCGCCTGCCACACCTCTTTATACAAAGGAGTTCAGTGCGAAAGGTCCGATTCTTGGAGGTGAAGTAGAAGTTGGTATGGGCGACATAACCTTCACACGCTCAGCTTATTATCGCTATAAACTTGAGTGCCTCTCCGGCAACAACGCTATAAACAACATCAGCCGTTTCATGTTTTCTACATCTTCCAGCGAAGCCTCCTACGCCGCCAACTATCTGTCGTCGCCGTCCGTTCATCTCAACAACTGGCATACCACAGCGGCTGGCGCTCCTTCCGGCGACGGCTACGACTGGCTGTTTGAGGAGATAATGATACCTGCGGAGTCAGACCTCGTTGGCACATACGCCGAGGCTATAGGTGCGCTCAACGGCTATATGGGCATACAGATGAACGGCTACGTAGACGGCGAACCTCGTCACGACGTGCTCTTCTCGATGTGGGACGACGGATCGACTGACGAAGACCCAAATCTGCCGGAGCATCTGCGTGCCGGTGCTGTCGATTGGGACGAGAAGACAACGGTGAACCGTTTCGGCAATGAGGGCACCGGTGTGCAGACCTATCGCCGCGGCAACTACTGGACACCTGGTACCTACGTGCAGTTCATCACCAACTGCCGACCCGAAACGACGTCGTACACCACCATTGAGAACGGCAAGACCGTAGTTCATGAGCAGCACAACATGCTTGTCTCTACATGGTTCAACGCTTTGGACGGCAAAGGTTGGCAGTATATGGCTACAATGCGCAAGCGCAACTCGTCTACATATTTCAGTTCATGGTATTCGTTCCTTGAGAACTATGTATGGGCTAACGGACAGGCTTCTCGCAAGGCATATTATCGCAACGGCTACGGACGCTCTCGCACTACAGGCAAGTGGTACAACTTCAACAGCGTAGGCTTCGGACATACCGACGGCGGAAACGAGGCTGGAGCTCGTGCCGACTACGGGCAGGGCGCTACCGACAAGGCTTCCGACCGCACGTTCTTCATGCAGTCAGGCGGTTACACCTCTACAAAGCAGACCGCTTCTACCGTAGCTCTTGCTACCGACAACACTGTGGTGGACACCATCGACATCGCTCCGCTCGACCTTCGTGTTCGTCAGGCCATACAGAAAGAGATTGACCGTGCTACGGAAGACGAACTCTTTACGCAGAACCTCTTAGACAAGAAAGGCTGGACTGTGATAGAGAAGTCGAGTGAGGAGACATCCGGCGAGGGCACCAACGGACGTGCTCAGCAGATTGTAGACGGCGATGATAACACCTACTGGCATCCGCAGTGGAGGGGAGGTTCGGCAACATTGCCTCACACACTCGTAGTGGATATGCAGACGGTCAATAGCGTCGGCGGCTTCCAGTTCAAGATGGGCGACGATCCTACGCGCTACATCAAGGCATACGATATATACGGGTCTACCGACAACAGCAACTGGACTCTGCTCTGTAGTGACGACTCAGCTCCGCTTAAGTCGGAGTTTCGTAAGGTTCTCGGCGAGCCGGCAGACATACGCTACTTCAAGATTGTTGTGCGCCAGACTACAGCCACCGACGGACCCTGGTTGCGCATCTACGAGGTAGACCTCGCTTCGGGCAAAACCGTCCGTTCGATGCTCTCAGGCAGGGTCACTTGCAACGGCAAACCGGTGAAGGGCGCCACGGTAAACCTTCGCAGTTCTGAGGCTGTCTATGAAGGCACAAGCGACGAGTCGGGCTACTACAGTATAAATGTCGGCAGAACCGACCTCACTTATCAGCTCACCGCTTGGGCAGACGGCTATTACAGCTACAACGAGAGTCAGCCTATAGAGATAAAGGGCAGTGTTGTGAAGGATATCGTGTTAAGTCCGATGACGTCTGTCAATGGCGTGTCTGTCGAAGGCGAAATTCCTGCCGACGCCGTTCGCTATAATATCAGCGGACAGCGAGTAGGGCAGGGCGCTCACGGAGTGATAATAGTGAACGGAAAGAAATTCCTGACAAAGTAATACAATAGCTATACATAAAGTTTGTATAGCGAAAAAACTACCATATCTTCCAGCATCCGTATAACCGGCTGTGTGTGAAGATGATAAAGGCTGGGAGATGGCTGGCAGATAAGCCCTGAACAAGGTTTATCTACCAGCCTATCTTCCAGCCTTACGTTGTTATCATGGTCAATTCTGTGGCTATGCTCCTTTTTTATTCGTAGCGTATAGCCTCGATAGGGTCGAGCTGTGCAGCCTTCTTAGCCGGATACCAGCCGAAGAACACACCCGTGAAGGTGCAGACTGCGAAGCTCATGATGATGCTCCACGGCTGAATGTAGATAGGCCAGTGGGCAAGCAGCTTCACGGCGTAGGAGGCTCCGATGCCCAAGCCCACACCGATGAGTCCGCCGGTGACGCTGAGCAGGATAGCCTCGATGAGAAACTGGCTGAGGATGTCAACGCCGCGAGCGCCTACACTCATGCGCAGACCTATCTCGCGTGTGCGCTCCGTAACGCTTACGTACATGATGTTCATGATGCCGATGCCGCCAACGATGAGCGAGATGCCAGCCACGCAACCGAGCAGAATGGTCATCATGTCGGTTGTAGAGTTCATCATGCTTGCCAGCTCCTCCTGAGAGCGTATGTTGAAGTCATCGTCGTCAGCCTTCTGCACGTCAGTCGCCTCCTTCAGCTTATGGTTGCGGCGCAGCACGTCAGTTATCTCGTCGATAGCCTTCGACGTGAGGTCTTCGGTTATTGCCGAGCAGGTTATTCCGCCGAGGAACGTCTGCGCCTTGATACGCTTCATCACCGTTGTATATGGCGCAAGCACGAGGTCGTCCTGGTCCATGCCCATCGAGTTGTAACCCTTCTTCTTCAGTACGCCCACCACGCGGAACGGTATTGCGTTGAAGCGCACCACTTTGCCTACGGGGTCCGACCCGTCGGGGAACAGATTGTCTACCACGGTCTGGCCCAGTATGCACACCTTCGCACTCGCCTTGATGTCGGCGTCTGTGAACATTTCTCCCTCACTCACAGAGAGTTGTCTGATTTCGAGATAGTCTTGATTTACGCCGTAGATAGACGACGGCGTGTTGCTGTTGCCGTATATCCACTGTCCGCTGCTGTTCACCGTGGGGCTGATGCCTTTGATGAAGTGGCACTCGTCCTTGATGGAGTTGTAGTCGTTGAGCTTCAGCGTCTCCATCGCCGATGGGTCCTGACGCACACCGCCCGGACCGCGGTCGGCTCCCGGACTTATCATTATCATGTTTGAGCCCATCTCGGCGATGTTCGCCTGAATGCTACGCTTCGATCCCTGGCCGATGGCGAGCATCGTGATGACCGACGCCACACCGATGATGATGCCAAGCGCTGTGAGGAACGAGCGCAGCTTGTTGGCTGCAATGGCGCGAAGGGCTATTTTGAAAAGATTGCTATAATTCATAATCTTGTTGTGTTTTGGCGACTACAGGTGCAGCCGCCGCTTTTTGTCATTTTCATTCGTCAGAGCCGTTCCTGAGACTTCATTCGTCAGAGCTTGCCGGCAGCGCCGCCAGTCCTTCCTCAGCCGAGAGGATATTGGTGTTGTACTCGTCGCTTATCACATGTCCGTCGCGCAGCATGATGTTGCGCGAGGAGTAGTTGGCTATGTCGGGGTTGTGCGTCACGAAGATGATGGTTCGGCCTGCAGCGTGCAGCTTCTGGAAGAGAATGAGAATCTCGAACGAGGTGCGTGTGTCGAGGTTTCCCGTTGCCTCGTCGGCAAGAATCACGGCAGGGTCGTTCACCAGCGCGCGTGCTATCGCCACACGCTGCATCTGTCCGCCCGACATCTGGTTCGACTTGTGGTAGAGGCGCTCGCCCAAGCCCACAGCCTGCAGCGCTTTCACGGCGCGCTCCTCGCGCTCCTTGGCTCCGATTGCGGCATTGTACATTAGCGGCAGCTCCACGTTCTCCACGCTCGTCGTCTTCGGCAGCAGGTTGTAGTTCTGGAAGATGAAGCCGATCTTGCGGTTGCGAAGCACGGCGCGCTGCGACTTCGACATCTTGCGCACCGACACTCCGTCGAGATAGTATTCGCCCGATGAAGGCGTGTCGAGGCATCCGAGCTGATTGAGCAGCGTCGACTTGCCCGAACCCGATTTGCCCATGATAGTGACAAACTCGCCCTCGTATATCTTGAACGACACACCGCGCAGCGCATGCACCGTCTCGTCGCCCACGAGGAAGTCGCGCTTCACGTTGTCGAGTTCTATTACTACTTTCTTTTCGTCCATAGTTCGTAATGTTTATTGTGTAGAGTTAGGGTGTGCGGCGAGCGCCGCCGATGGCTCGTGCCCTAACCTTTAAACGCTGTTTACTTCTTCTTGTTCTTTCCCGGAGGGCCTGGAGCGAACGGACTGCTCTCGCCTTGAGCCTCCATCGGCTTCTCCTCTTCGCCGCCCATCACATTGAGTCCGGTAACGACCTTTGTGCCCTCGGCTATACCGCCCACAATCTGCGTGTTTGTGCCGTCGGTCATGCCTATGTTCACCTTGTGCGCCACGATAGAGTTGCCCTCGATGGTCCACACCTTGTTCTTTGCGTTCGCTACGTCCACAATCTTCATCTTGCCCACGGTCTCCTTCTGTGGAGTGAAGCGCAGCGCCTTCGACGGCACGGAGAGCACACCATTGCGCTCGGCTGTGTAGATTGTGACGTTGGCTGTAAGGCCCGGCTTCAGCTTCAGGTCGGCGTTGGGCGCAGAGATAACCACCTCGTACGTCACGACGTTGTTCGTCGTGGTAGCCTCCTGGCGCACCTGCTTCACCTCACCCTCGAAAGTGTCGTCGGGGTAAGCGTCTACGGTGAACGTCACGCGCTCGCCCTCCTTCACGTCGCCTATGTCAGCCTCGTCAACATCTGCCACTACCTGCATGTTCGTGAGGTCCTGCGCGATGGTGAACAGCTCTGGCGTAGAGAAGCTTGCCGCAACGGTCTGTCCCTCCTCAACCGACTTCGATAGCACAACGCCGTCGATAGGCGAGGTGATAGTGGCATAGCCGAGATTGGTCTGTGCGCGCTGCACCTCCTCCTTAGCCGACGCCACCTGCTCCTTAGCCTGCGTATACGAGAGCTTCGCGTTGTCGAAATCGTCGGCAGCCACGAGTCCCTTCTCAAAAAGTGTCTTGTAGCGTTTGTAGTTGGCAGTCTGGTAGTTGAGCTGGCTCTGTGCCGTTGCCAACTGAGTCTTTGCTGTGTTGAGCTGACTCATAAGGTTTGTCTTGTCGAGCTCCGCAATCACCTGTCCCTTCTTCACTACCGAATTGTAGTCGACGAAGAGCTTGCTTACGATGCCGCTCACCTGCGTACCTACCGTAACCGACGTTACCGGTTCGATTGTACCGGTAGCGGTGATGCTGTTCATAATGTTTGCCGGCGCAACGGCAGCCGTGTCAAACGTAATCTTTTCTTCCTTCTTGCCGCCCGACAATAGCCATACGGCGAGTGCGGCGATAGCGGCAACCGCCACTATCACCAATGTCTTTTTCTTATTCATATTTACTCTCTAATTATTTTACTTTTACTTAATGTTTCCCGTCTGATAGAATTCCAGCATGTTGAGGTTGAGTATTGCGAGATACTTGCTCTGCAGTTCGTTCTGCTGCGCCTGCAGAAGATTCGTCTTGCCCGTCATCAGTTCTACGGTGTTCTTCAGCCCCTGCTTGAACTGCTCAGAGAGAAGCTCGTAGCTTGCCTGCGCACTCTCTGTAGAAACGCGCGCCGCCTTGAATTTGTTCTGGTTCGTCACAGCCTGCAGCCAGTAGTTCTCGATGGTAGAGTAGAGCGTAGTCTGCTTGTCCTGCAAGTCGAGCAGGTAGCTCTGTTTCTGCAGCTTCGCCTTGTTCACGGCTGTCTTAGTCTGTCGGTTGTCGAAGAGCGGTATGCTCACCGTTACTCCGCCGCCCAAGCTGAAGTTGTTCTTCATCTGCGTGCCCCAAGCGTTGTCGCTCATTGACGAAGTAGAGGTCGTAACGCCGGCATTGAGGCTCACGGTCGGCATTCTGCCCGCCTTAGCCACCTTTATGCCGAGGTCGCTGCTCTCTATGCCGAGCTTCGCATTCTTTATCTCCGGTCGCTGTTCGAGCGAAGCCGCATACACGTCGTTCAGCGCCGGCACAGCCTCAAGCGCCATGTCGTCTGTGGTAGAAGGTACGGCGACGTCAAACTCCTCGTCGCTTGTTATCTGCAGCAGTTCCTTCAGCTGGCGCTTGTAGTTGCGCAGGTTGCTCTCTGCTTCAACGATGGCGTACTCGTCCTGCGCACGCTGCGCCGTGAGCTGCGCCAGGTCTGCCTTGCTCATCTTGCCCACCTCTACCATTGTCTT
>OMEM01000066.1_pt1 | contig 11753 bp, 7 predicted proteins | sample 1645421 | NCBI WGS metagenome assembly OMEM01 (sample SAMEA103958138, study PRJEB25191) | human gut metagenome | biome: human-associated habitat [ENVO:00009003]; feature: intestine environment [ENVO:2100002]; material: feces | place: Germany | collected 2013/2015
CCAATGGCTTATCATAGACCTTTCTCGATAAAATCGGGAAATCTGCTCTTACTTGATTGATATCATACATAATTTTAAGAAGTTAAGAAGTTAAGGAGTTAAAGAAGTTAAGACATCGGTAAATCTGTCTTCAAAAGGAATCTCAAACAATATAACAATTGTCTTAACTCCTTTAACTTCTTAACTCCTTTAACTACATAATTATATAATTATCTACTTGCAAAGCTTGCAGCCCTCGCACTTATTGAGTTCACCACGGAATCGCTTCTCTACGAGATGATGCAGGCGATCGCGCAATGGCTCCAGCTCCATCTTGTCGATGACTTCGTTGATAAATGCAAACTGAAGGAGCAACTTAGCCTCCTCGCGGCTCACACCACGCTGCTGCATATAGAACAATGCGGCATCGTTGAGTTGACCTACAGTACTTCCATGCGCACACTTCACATCATCGGCATAAATCTCCAGCATCGGCTGGGTGAACATGCGGGCAGTCTTCGTTGCACAGAGGTTCTGGTTGGTTTCCTGAGAAGTGGTCTTCTGGGCACCATGACGAACCAACACTCTACCGGCAAAAGCACCACGTGCCTCACCATCGAGCACATACTTATAAAGCTCGTTGCTGGTACAATGACCCACCTGATGATCGATGAGCGTATTGTTGTCAACCACCTGGTTCTTATCGGCAATCACACAACCATTGCAGAAGCACTCGGCTCCCTCGCCCTTGAATACGAGGTCGAGGCGGTTGCGGGTAATACCGTTATGAAGGGTGATGACGTTATGGTTTACACGGCTGTTAGCCTGCTGCTCGATATAAACGTTGCTGACACGGCTGTTCTTGTAATGAGTCTCCTCCAGGCAATAGAGGTCGAGACTGGCATTCTCGCCTACAAATGCCTCGATAACCTGAGTAGCGAGGAAGTTCTTGTCATCGGCTGCATGGTCGCAGAAGAGGAACTTAGCCTCAGCACCCTGTTCCATGACGATGAGAACACGGCGATTTACCATCAAATCTACATCCGAACGGAGAATATTGATGACCTGAATGGTTCGCTCCACCTTTACATTCTTTGGAACATAAATCAGCAACCCATCCTGTGCCAGGAATGTATTCAATGCCGTGATGCCATCTTCATCGGTTTTGGCAATCTTGGCATAGTATTTCCCGATGAATTCAGGGTTTTCTGCAGCAATCTTGTTCAAAGAATCCACGATAACACCCTCTGGCAACTCTACCTTTGGCAATGCTTTGTTATAAAAAGCATCGTTTACAACGAAGTAGAGCGAAGTGCTCAGATTAGGCACATCGCAGCGGAAAGCCTCGTATGGATCTACCGGAATTTCCAGACGGTTCAAGTTCAAGCCATAGTCTGGCTCGAAGATGGCGCTCATATCTGTGTACTTGTATCTTTCTATCTTTCGGGAAGGGAAGCCCAAGCGACGGAAGTCCTCGAATGCTGCATCGCGCACCGCATTGAGCACCTCAGCACTGTTCTTCTTGATTATTCTCGAAGAAGACTGATACAAGTCTAAATATTGTTTTTCTGAATGCATAGCCATCCTCCCTATTATTTCTCATCTACTTCTGCCTTGATCCAGTCGTAGCCACGAGCCTCAATCTCCTTGGCAAGTTCAGGACCGGCAGTCTTCACGATTCTACCCTTATAGAGTACGTGAACCACACTTGGCTTAATCATATCGAGCAGACGCTCGTAGTGAGTGATGACGATGGCAGATGTCTTGTCGGTATGCATCTTGTTCACACCATCTGCTACAATACGCATCGCATCCACGTCGAGACCAGAGTCGGTTTCATCGAGAATAGAAAGCTTTGGCTCCAGCATAGCCATCTGGAAAATCTCGTTGCGCTTCTTCTCACCACCCGAGAAACCTTCGTTTACAGAACGGCGAGCCAACTTGCTGTCTAATTCCACCAACTCGCGCTTCTCACGCATCAGCTTCATGAATTCGCTTGTATTCAATGGTTCCAAACCCTGATACTCACGCTTGGCATTGATAGCCGCACGCATGAAGTTGGTCATGGATACACCAGGAATCTCCACCGGATACTGGAAAGAGAGGAACAAGCCTTCACGGGCACGGTCCTCTGGCTTCATATCCAGGAGGTTCTTGCCGTTGAAGATAGCCTCGCCCTCGGTTACGGTATAGAGAGGGTTACCTGTAAGCACAGCGCTCAAGGTTGACTTACCGGAACCGTTAGGTCCCATGATAGCATGTATCTCACCATCGTTGATAGTCAGGTTGATACCTTTCAATATTTCTTTGCCTGCAATAGTTGCATGCAGATTCTTTACCTCTAACATAATTTTAGTCATTTTTTATCGATTTCATCGAGAATTATGATAACTATCCTACGGTTCCTTCGAGTGAAACACTCAGGAGTTTCTGTGCCTCAACGGCAAACTCCATAGGCAACTTGTTGAGCACATCCTTGGCATAACCGTTTACGATCAAGCCGACAGCCTCCTCGGTAGGAATGCCTCGCTGATTGCAATAGAAGAGCTGGTCTTCTGAAATCTTCGAGGTAGTTGCCTCATGCTCGAACACGGCTGTGTCGTTATGGGCATCCATATATGGGAAGGTATGCGCTCCACAATCGCTACCCAGCAACAAGGAGTCGCAGGAACTGTAGTTGCGGGCATTGTCGGCATTGGATGTAGCACGAACCAGACCACGATAGGAGTTCTGGCTATGACCTGCCGAGATACCCTTCGAGATGATGGTACTCTTGGTGTTCTTACCCATGTGAATCATCTTGGTACCGGTATCAGCCTCCTGATAGTTGTTGGTAACAGCTACGCTGTAGAACTCAGCTACAGAGTTGTCGCCACGCAAGATACAGGAAGGATACTTCCAGGTAATCGCAGAACCCGTCTCTACCTGAGTCCAGCTCAACTTAGAGTTCACACCGCGCAAGTCGCCTCGCTTGGTTACCAGGTTCAGCACACCACCCTTACCATTCTCATCACCAGGATACCAGTTCTGAACGGTAGAGTATTTCACCTCAGCATTATCCTTGACGATAATCTCTACGATAGCCGCATGGAGCTGGTTCTCATCACGCATCGGCGCTGTACATCCCTCCAGATAAGAAACATAAGCATCATCATCAGCGATGATCAATGTACGCTCAAACTGACCGGTGTTACGGGCATTGATGCGGAAGTAACTGCTCAACTCCATCGGACAGCGGACGCCCTTAGGAATATAAACGAATGAGCCATCACTGAATACGCAACTGTTCAAGGCTGCATAAAAGTTATCACGATAAGGAACTACGGTTCCCAGATACTCTCTTACCAAATCAGGATGCTCCTTCACAGCCTCACCGATACTGCAGAAGATGACGCCCTTCTCACGGAGTTTCTCCTTGAAAGTAGTCTTCACCGACACAGAGTCCATGATGGCATCTACGGCGGTACCGCTCAAAGCCAGACGCTCCTCCAGAGGAATACCGAGTTTATCGAATGTCTTCTCCAACTCAGGATCAATCTCCTTGTTCTTCGGCTTCTTTGCCAAAGGGTCGGCATAGTATGAAATCTCCTGGTAGTCAATAGGTGGCACGTGAACGTGTCCCCACTTTGGCTCCTTGAGCGTCTTCCAGTAATTGTAGGCTTTCAGACGAAATTCGAGCATCCAGTCTGGCTCTCCCTTCTTCTGCGAGATCAGGCGCACAACATCCTCGTTGAGACCCTTTTCTATAATTTCAGTATGTACATCGGTGGTAAAACCATACTCGTATTTCTGGTCTATCACATCCTTGACAACCTGATTCTGTTCTTTCTCTTTCTCTGCCATTGTTATTTAGAATAACCTTTCGTTATTTTAACCCTAAATAGGGATAAGCCGCTGCGGACTCATCCCTACCTTATTATATATATGATAGAGCGAAAAACAAATGAATTCTTCACTTTTCGTTCTTCACTCTTCACTTTATTAAAGCTTCTGCTCTACCTCGATCTCAGTGAAGGTCTCGATAACGTCGCCCTCCTGGATATCGTTGTAGTTGACGAGGCTCAAACCGCATTCCATACCGGTAACCACCTCCTTGACATCGTCCTTGTAACGCTTCAAGGCACCGATTTCAGCAGTACGGATCACGATACCGTCACGGATGACGCGAGCCTTATCCTTAGCGTGCACCTTACCCTCGGTGACGAGACCACCGGCAATAGTACCCACCTTAGAAATCTTGAAGGTCTGCTTAACCTCAACCTGACCGGTAACGATTTCCTTCTTCACCTTGTCGAGCATACCAACCATCGCACTCTTGATATCGTCGATAGCATCGTAGATGATAGAGTATGTGTTGATTTCAACACCCTCACGGTCGGCAGCCTTACGAGCATCGGCAGATGGACGAACCTGGAAACCAACGATGACTGCATCTGAAGCAGATGCCAGCATCACGTCGTTCTCTGAAATCTGACCCACAGCCTTGTTCACCACGTTCACCTGAACCTTCTCGGTAGAAAGCTTGATGAATGAGTCGCTCAAAGCCTCAACAGAACCATCGGTATCACCCTTCACGATGACGTTCAACTCATGGAACTCACCACGTGCGATACGGTGAGAGATATCACCCAGGGTCAAGCGCTTCTGAGTACGCAAGCCCTGCTCACGCTGCAACTGCTCACGCTTGTTGGCGATTTCGCGAGCCTCCTGCTCTGTCTCGATTACGTGGAACTGGTCACCTGCAGTAGGCGCACCATTCAAACCGAGGATGATAGCTGGCTCAGCAGGAGCTGCTGACTTGATGTTGGCATTACGCTCATTGAACATCGCCTTGACACGACCCCAAGAAGTACCGGCGAGTACGATGTCGCCTACCTTCAAGGTACCGTTGGCAACCAATACGGTAGAAACATATCCACGACCCTTGTCGAGAGAAGACTCGATGATGGTACCTGTTGCACGACGGTTAGGGTTAGCCTTCAAGTCGAGCATGTCAGCCTCGAGGAGCACCTTGTCGAGCAAATCGTGAACACCGATACCCTTCTTGGCACTGATTTCCTGGCACTGATACTTACCACCCCACTCCTCAACGAGCAGGTTCATATTAGCCAAGTCCTCACGGATACGGTCTGGGTTAGCACCTGGCTTATCAATCTTGTTGATTGCGAATACCATAGGAACACCGGCAGCCTGGGCATGAGCGATAGCCTCCTTGGTAGTAGGCATCACAGAGTCATCGGCTGCGATAATGATGATGGCGATATCGGTAGCCTGGGCACCACGGGCACGCATGGCGGTAAACGCCTCGTGACCTGGAGTATCCAGAAAGGTAACCTTGCGGCCACTGTTAAGCGTAACACTATATGCACCGATATGCTGGGTAATACCACCTGCCTCACCGGCAATCACATTGGTATTGCGAATATAGTCGAGCAAAGAGGTCTTACCGTGGTCTACGTGACCCATGACGGTTACGATTGGAGCACGTGGAACCAAGTCGTTCTCATCATCCTCTTCCTCGCTCACGGCCTCCTGAACCTCGGCACTCACGTATTCGGTCTTGAAACCGAACTCCTCAGCTACCATGTTGATGGTCTCTGCATCCAGGCGCTGGTTGATAGAAACCATGATACCTACGCCCATCAGCGTAGAGATAACCTGAGTAACGCTGATATCCATCATCGTAGCCAACTCGCTAACGGTAACGAACTCAGTAAGTTTCAGGGTCTTGCTTTCCTTCTGCTCCTGACGAGCCTGATCCTGCAACTTCTCCTGAACAGCCTCACGCTTCTCCTTACGGTACTTAGCACCCTTCTTGTTCTGACTCTTGCTGGTCAAACGTGCAAGAGTCTCCTTAACCTGGCGTGCTACAGCCTCGTCATCAACCTCGATTTGGCGCTGGTTACCGCGGTTGTTGTTATTGCCGCGGTTATTATTGTTATTATTTCTGTTGCGGTTTTTGTTCTTCTTGTTATTACCGCCGTTGTTGCCATTACCTCCGCCATTATTCTTAGCTTCGGCATTGATGTCAACACGTTCTTTGTTGATACGAACACGCTTTTTGCGCTCATTGTGCTGTTGAGCCATTTTCTCCTCACGTTCCTTGCGGCGCTCCTCCTTGGTTTTCTTCTTAGGACGAGTGCTCTGGTTGAGGGAAGACAAATCTATCTTGCCCAACACCTTAGGCTCATTAGCAGTAAACTTCTTCTCACTCTTGAGAGTAAACACGCTGTTGTCTGCTGCGCCAGCAGAATGCTGTGCAGTTTCATTCTTAGCATGATGATGCTCTTTCTTTCCCTGAGGAGCATTCTGCTTATTCATCTGAGCGTTTGACTGCTGTGATTTCTGATGATTTTCCTGTTTCATTTGCTGTTTATGCTGAGAAGCCTGCTGTGGCTTCTGTTCCTTCTTTTGCTCAGCCTTAGGAGCGTCTTTCTTCTGCTCAGGACTGACGGCAGCAGTCTCAGGCTTTTCCGCAACAGACTCTGCAGCAGGCTTCTTACCGATATTGTCCAAGTCAATCTTTCCCAGCGGCTTATACTGCTGCTGTCCATTAGACTCCAACAAGCTTTCAGCGCGATTGTCCTTCTGCTCTGGCGCACGCTTCTTATCTTTTGCTTTTTTGGTAAAGAGTTTCTCAGCCTGATCACGAACCTCTCTGTCCTGACTGAAGGCATCATTCAATGCCTTGTATTGCTGGTCGGTGAGTTTGAAGCTCGGTTCTGCCTTGACATCTCCCAGGTCTTTTCTTTTCTCTAGGAATTCAACTGCCGTCTGAAGTCCTATATTTAATTCACGTAGTGCTTTATTTAATCTGATGCTCATAAATTATTTATTCTCCTATTTTTAAAGTTAGATTCCCTGCAAGCACTCGCTGGCAAGGGAATTATTGTTCGAATTCGGCGCGCAACACGCTGAGTACATGATCAACGGTCTCCTCTTCGAGGTCGGCCTTCTCAATCAGCAAGTTGCGAGGTGCATTGAGTACCTGCTTGGCAGTATCAAGACCGATGCCCTTGATTGCATCGATAACCCACTGGTCAATCTCATCAGAGAACTCATCCAAGTAGATATCCTCATCGGCCTCATTCTCGTCTACCTCACGGAATACGTCGATGGTATATTCTGTAAGCATAGAAGCCAGTTTGATGTTCATACCGCCACGGCCGATAGCCAAACTAACTTCCTCAGGCTGCAAGTAAACCTCTGCTTTCTTGTTCTCATCATCAACATTGATTGAAGAAACCTTGGCTGGAGCCAACGCACGCTGAATGAAGAGTTTGGTATTGCTTGAGTAGTTGATGACATCGAGATTCTCGTTGCAAAGTTCGCGAACGATACCGTGAACGCGGCTACCCTTAACACCTACACATGCGCCAACCGGGTCGATACGCTCATCGAATGTTTCAACAGCAATCTTAGCACGCTCTCCCGGAAGACGGGCGATACGGCGGATTGCAATCAGACCGTCTGCAATCTCAGGAACCTCAGCCTCCAACAGGCGCTGCAGGAAGATTGGAGCAGTACGGCTCAAGATAATCTTTGGATTATTGTTCTCGTTGTCTACACGAAGGATGACCGCACGAACAGTCTCACCCTTGCGGTAAGTATCACCAGGAATCTGCTCAGTCTTAGGCAACATGAGCTCGTTGTTCTCATCATCTACAATCAGAACCTCGCGCTTCCAAACCTGATAAACCTCACCAGAGATAACCTGACCTACGCGATCCTTGTATTTGTTGTAGAGTGAATCATGCTCCAACTCAAGAATCTTGGAAGCCAAAGTCTGACGAAGAGTCAAGATGGCACGACGACCAAACTTATTGAAGTCAACCGTCTCACTTACATCCTCACCAACCTCGTAATCCGGCTCAATCTTACGAGCCTCAGAAAGTGTAATTTCCTTATTTTCATCTTCAACTTCGCCATCAGCGACAACTATACGGTTGCGATAAATTTCGAAGTCACCCTTGTCAGGGTTCACGATGACATCAAAGTTTTCGTCACTACCAAAAATCTTGGCAAGTACATTACGGAAGCTCTCCTCCAATACACTTACCAATGTAGTACGGTCGATATTCTTTGTTTCTTTAAACTCGCGGAATGTATCAACCATACTCGCTGTCAATTCTTGCTCTTTTTTAGCCATAACTTAATTGAAACTAATTATGTATTTTGTATATTTTACTTTATCCATCTGGTAAACGTGATCAACCTCCTGCTTAACCGGACGTTTTTTACCTTCAACCTTTACCTTTTCTTCAACGCCAACTGTGAAGTCATTTCCTTCAACAGCTTTCAAGATACCCTTCACCTTCTTGCCGTCGGCATCAAGCACCTCTACCTCCTTGCCAATGAAATTGATATACTGCTGCGGAACTTTGAACGGTTGACCCAAGCCTGCAGAGCCAACTTCGAGCTCATAGTCTTCCTCGTCACGGTTCAAATGATCCTCAATATACTTACTCAAGGCAACACAATCCTCAATCCATACTCCATCGGCATGGTCAATCTCAACAACGATTCTATCGTCGGGACTGATTTCAATGCTTACCAAGAAATATTCCTTATCTTGGAGCCATTCTTCAACTAATTTTTTTACGACGTTTTTATCAATCATATATACCTTATTAAAATAAAATGAGGAACTCTTGTGAGCCCCTCATTCCACTGAACGTTGCAAAATTACAAATATTTTTGTGATTAGCCAAAAAAAATGCAACTTTTTATTCGCAACGTGCACATTTTTAATCGATTGTGCACGTTTTTGTACTTATTTCTTCACAGGATGCAGTATTTTTTCGTATTCTGATGGAGAATTCAGCAATTTTACTGCTTCCTTAATCTGCTTGTCATAACGCATGGAATTCTGGATGGCACCGCGCTGGAAATAATAGGCAGAAACGATGTCATTTTCCAACAGATGCTTGATGTAATCCTTGTTATAATCCAAATCCTTTGCCACATTATGGCTCAGCTTTTTCTTCAAAGCCTCAAACTCAGCCTTGGCATCATCGTAGTAGCCTTCAAACTTAGCGAGTTTTTCCAAGTCCTTGAGATACTTTTCTGTTTCACGGTCGTACTGGAAGTTAGCCTTCAACACGCGTGTCTTGAATTCATCATAGTCGGCATCGGTCAGCGAGAATTCCTTCGCAGGAGCAATAGTAGGATGCTTGGCGATATAATCAACCTCATAATTAAGCATCACCTCATTACTGTCGCGGGCACCAGCCAGATAGAAGGCGATGTTTGGCAAAGAATCAGGCTTTACTTCAACATCCGGCTTCACGCCACCTCCATCTCTCACTTCTCTGCCACCTGCGGTATAGAACACCTTGGTAAGAGAGTCGGGAACATGCTCCACATAACCACCCTTATCGTGCTTATAGTTGAGTGCCTGAACGCATCGACCGCTAGGAATGAAATATTTAGCAGTAGTAAGTTTCACCTGTCCGTTATAAGGCAAATCCATGGTAGTCTGCACCAATCCCTTTCCATACGTGCGCGTACCTAATATTACAGCACGGTCATAATCCTGCAGACTGCCGCTCATGATTTCACTGGCACTGGCAGAATTCTCGTTCACCAATACCACCATCGGCATAACGGAATCTATCGGTTCAACCGTGGTCTTATAAACATGATTAGAACGCTGCAACTTTCCCTTCATCTCCAAGACTGTCTTACCTTTAGGCAAGAACATATTGATGATGCTGACCGCTTCGGTAACAGAACCACCACCATTATTACGCAGATCGAAGACAAGACTCTTGGCTCCTTGCTTTCTCAAATCGATGAAAGCACGACGCACTTCCTTGGCTGACTGCTCGGTAAAGGAATTGAAGTTGATGTAACCGATGTTACCCTCCAACATGCCATAATAAGGCAAGAACGGCAACTGGATGGTACGGCGTGTTACCTTCACCTTCATCGTCTTGCCTGTACTTGGACGCTTCACTTTCAGCATGAAAGAAGAACCTGGGTCACCACGAAGATGATCGCTGACATAGCTCACCTCCTTATTGGTCATATCCTCATCATCAATACTCAGGATGATGTCACCCTTCTTCAGTCCCACTTCTGCAGCAGGCATATTCTCGTAAGGCTCGCTGATACAGACGCGCTGCAACTGGAAATTGTTGCGTATCACCGCACCTACACCCGCATACTTGCCGGTGAGCAGGTTCTTGAGTTCCTTCATCTTCTGCTCAGGATAATAGGTAGTATAAGGGTCGAGACTACGCAACATGGCATTGATACCATTTCCGACCACAACTTCAGCATCGAGCGTATCAACATACATTAAATCGAGATTTTTGTAGATGGCATTGAATATTTCCATATTCTTTGCGGCTTTGAAGTCATGATCTTTGTCAACCTGGGCAAAAGTAGGAACTGCCAGGAGCACCATAAGCAAGGAGAACAGTATTCTTTTCATTGTTACCTTATTTAATTGTATATGATTCAACTTATTGGTTATTTTCTCCTCCTCTTCACGGCATTCGCCCTCGGGAGAAGATTTCGACCACAAAAGTACTCATTTCTTTGCGAAAAACACCATAAAATAGGCAAAAAGTGGCACAAAGATAAGAAAAAATACACTTTTTTAGAGAAAAAGCGAAAAAAGTCAGCAAAAAATTTGGCAGAATGAAGAAAAGTTAGTACTTTTGCACACGCAAATAAGGAACGTCATGTTCTTTACAGAAAAAACGCTTCAATAGCTCAGTTGGTTAGAGCACCTGACTGTTAATCAGGGGGTCGTTGGTTCAAGCCCATCTTGAAGCGCAGAAAAGAGTCACAAGTAAAACTTGTGACTCTTTTTGTTTATCCACATTTTATCCCACTTTGCATTCTCCATTCCCATTTACAAATACTATATCCGGCAATAACCAGAGAAAGCAATATCAAAAAGGCACATTCCTATGCGGAATGTGCCTTTATATATAATAATGTATCTAATACGCAGATTATTCTACATCATTGTTGTGATCCAAAGAGTCGTTGAACTCCTTAGGAGCCTGCTCATCATTACGATGCTCGTAACGACGTGGCTGACGAGCTGGACGCTCACCACGACCTTCATGACGATCATCACGACGACCGCGACGCTCACCGCGCTCAGGACGTGGACGACGCTCACGCTCTACATAACCCTCTGGCTTCTCCATCAACACACGATGAGAAAGTTTGTACTTGCCAGTCTTAGGATCAATCTCCATCAACTTCACCTTGATCTTGTCGCCTTCCTTGATGCCAGCCTCTTCAACTGTCTCAAGACGCTTCCAATCAATCTCAGAGATGTGGAGCAAACCATCCTTACCAGGGAGAATCTCTACGAAGCAACCGTAAGGCATGATAGAGCGAACAGTACCCTCGTAAACCTCACCAACCTCAGGAACAGCTACGATAGCCTTAATCTTAGCCAAAGCTGCATCGATAGAATCCTTGTTAGGAGCAGATACCTGGACGTGACCCTGACCATCAGTCTCCTCGATAGTGATTGTCGCACCAGTATCCTCCTGCATCTGCTGGATAATCTTGCCACCAGGGCCGATAACAGCACCGATGAACTCCTTAGGGATATCGAATGCTACGATACGTGGAACCTGTGGCTTCATCTCAGCACGTGGCTCAGAGATTGTCTCCATCATGCAGTTGAGGATGTGCTCACGACCAGCCTTAGCCTGCATCAAAGCCTCCTCAAGAATCTCGAAGCTCAAACCATCGCACTTGATATCCATCTGTGTAGCGGTCAAACCATCGCGGGTACCTGT
>OMEM01000067.1_pt1 | contig 11554 bp, 8 predicted proteins | sample 1645421 | NCBI WGS metagenome assembly OMEM01 (sample SAMEA103958138, study PRJEB25191) | human gut metagenome | biome: human-associated habitat [ENVO:00009003]; feature: intestine environment [ENVO:2100002]; material: feces | place: Germany | collected 2013/2015
TGAAGCTCTCTACTTCAAGCTTTGTAAATCCGGACGCTACTCTCGCTAACCCGACTACCACTACAAAGAACGGTTGGACAATCGCTGAGTACGACCTCTCTTCGCTCAACGGCAAGACAATCTATATGATTGCGCTTAACCTGAAGACTTCTTCTGTGCTCAACGACTACAAGTTCTCGCTCGGCGAACTCTCTGTTCTGCCTGCAAACTACGCTCCTCAGGCTATCGAGGTGAAGAACCTCGCTACAACAAGCACGCTGGGCAACGTGCAGGGCGACGCTCGTCTTACATGGGACTTCGACTATACAGCCGACTTCGACCACTTCGATATCTATAAGGAGAACGAGGACGGCACACAGACAATGGTCGGACAGACTCGCGATGAGGCGTTCTACGTTCCTACATTCCAGCGTAAGGACAACGAGGCTTACGTTAAGTTCATCGTTACTCCGGTTATGAAGGACATGCGCCAGCAGAAGGGCAAGAGCATCGTGCTCGACTACCCGCAGGCTACTGCTCCGATCGTTTCGTTCAATATCAGCAACAGCTATCTGAAGGTGGGCGAGAGCGCTACTATCACAGCTAACGGTACGGGTAATCCGACTGCCTTCAAGTGGACTCTGCCTGAGGGTCTGAAGCTCGCTGACGGCTTCTCTCTCACCGACCAGACTATCACCGTAGTTGCAGAGAAGGTGGGCAAGCAGCGCGTGAGTGTAGAGGTGACTAACGCCATCGGCACATCTACCACTTCAAGCAATATCCTCGACGTAATGACCGAGGAGGAATACAAGAAGATCTTCAACGTAGTATATCAGAAGAAGGTGCTCAGCTACAGCGGTTCGACAAACTCTCAGGAGGTGCCCGACAAGATTATCGACGGCGAGACTTATCCGTATTCAAAGAGCGACAAGTGGTGTAACGTGAGCGCTGACAACTGGGTGACATTCGACCTCCAGGGCGTTTACCGCATCTATAGCTTCAAGATATACGACGGCAACTCAGGTCCGGAGTCGGGCGTAGACCAGATCGATTCTTACCAGATTCTTCTCTCTGAGGACAACGAGCACTGGACAACTGTTGTAGACACATACAACCGCCAGAGCGAGAGCATCAAATCTGACTTCATCGCTCCTACACGTGCTCGCTACGTGAAGCTCGTTCCGCACGTCAACGGCATCCTCCGTATCTGGGAGTTTGAGGTTTACGGCAAGAAGGACAACAGCATGAAGATTTCGGCTTCGCCTGAGCAGATGACTATAAACGCTGGCGAGAGCAACAACATCTACGTAACTTACGACCTCGGCGAGGTGGCTAAGGACCCGCAGTTCAAGTGTACTGCAACAAGCAAGAACGGCAACGTGAAGATCGGCACAATCAAGGAGAACACCAAGAAGTCGACATTCATCATCCCGCTGACTGCTCAGCAGCGCATGGGCGACGACGTTGTTACAATTCGCGTTGAGAACGGCGACGACTACGAGGAGGCAACTGTGCAGGTAGAGGTTGACGCTACTACACAGCCTAACGTGCTCAAGGGCAAGAAGGCTGAGGTGCGCCACTATGAGAACGACTACTCTTTCGAGGCAGCTTTCAAGAAGTATGATGTCAGTGGTCTGACCGACGGCAACAAGGTTGACGAGGCTCTCAGCGATATCGAGAACGCTTCTACACACCGCGATGACGTGTGGGTTATCTTCACTGCTCCGGAAGGCAAGCAGTGGGACCTCTCTAAGGTTGTTGTGAACATTCCGAACAAGAACTATGCAGAGAACGACAACAACGAGATGAACTACGTCAACAAGGACGTGAAGATTGCTGTGGGCGACGACCTCACACGCATGAACACGGCGAAGACATTCTCTGGCTTGAAGGAGGTTTCGGAGCTTAGCTACATCTTCCCGGAGAGCGTAAAGACTAAGTATCTCGCTGTGATTTGCAACCTCTACGTTTACTCTTACCCGTCGCTCGCTGAGGTTTCGGCTTTCGAGCAGTTCGCTGACCCGACAGCAATCAACAACGCTACCGTGCAGAACGCTGTTAAGGGCATCTACACAGTGAATGGCACAAAGCTCAACGCTTTGCAGAAGGGTATCAACATCGTGAAGTTCGCAGACGGTACGGTACAGAAGGTACTCGTGAAGTAAATTATTAATTGGTAATTATTAATTATTAATTGGTGATTATTAATTATTAATTGGTGATTATAGAATATTACGGCTATCAGAAGTGTAACAGCTTCTTGATAGCCGTTTTTTTATGGCTATAATACGTCTCTCGTATTGTTATTGCACAAAAAAAGGTGGAACAATACGTATGATTGTTCCACCTTATATAGTGTTAATGTCTTAGTTTTTCCCGGATTTCTTAAAGGCTGTCAGAAAGGATTTTGAAGAAGTCCTTGTGCAGCGCCTTCGAGATGTCTGCAAGCATGGCAGTATCGATACTGTTGCGTCCTAATGCTCTGTATACAGTAGAGCGGTTGCAGTGAAGCTCTTTGGCAAGCCATCCTGCCGACCGTCCTTGCTTTTCGAGTTCTTCCTTGATGAGTTGTCCGATGTTTACCATTTTCTTATGCTTGTATTGTGTTTCCGACTGATTGTTTGTGCGTGGTGTTAGAAGCTAACACCGACGCCGATTGACAAACGCTGGCTACCCATGAAGTCCTTCAGATGAGAGTCCATAGCGAAGCGATACTGATAGGTGAGGCGGAGTGCGAAGTAAGAATACTTGGCGCAGACACCGATAACCGGCGAGATAGCCCATGCAAGGTTCGCTTTCTGGTCGTCCTTGGTGTATTCCTGAATCTTCTTGTTTTCCTTCTCGTCATCCTTCGGCTTCAACACGCCGTCCGGGTCGTTAGGATAGCCCTTCTTGTTAGGATAGATGTCGTCGTGGTCGTCGGTCACCTCGTACTTGCCGTAGTAAACCTTGGTTGTTGCGCCAGGGCCGAAGAAGATCCATACCGGATTCACAATCTTCACCGTCCAACCAAAGTTGACGTTCACCTCAGGCATATCCGGAGTGCGGCAGTCGTTGCGCATCATCTCGAACACCTTCGAGTTGAGACTCATGCTGAAGAATCCGCCCACCTTATGCTTCTTGTACTTGCCGTAAGAGAAGCCGATAGGGGTGTCCTTCGAGAACTCGTATGTGAACACTCTTGCGTGGCTCTTCTTGTCTACCTTAATCTGGTCGATGCGGTTTATCTGCTCCTGCGCCTGCACCTTTGTAGGGCAGTTGTTCTTCACAGCCAGAGCGTAAAGCTCGCGTGCCTTGTCAAACTGCTTCTCGTTGTAGTAGAAGTCGGCCTGCTTGTAGGTCATATCGCACTCGCTGAAGAACTTAGTGAGGCAGTTGTTGTAGCGGTTTGCAGCGAGGTTGTCGTACGGGTTCAGCTCCATAACTCGGTTGTAGTACTCGCTGGCTCCGTAGTAGTCGAGCAACTTGAACTTCTGTTCGCCAATCTCGCGGTAGTGGAGAATGGTGTCTACCAAAGCAATGTTGTTCTCGTTCTCAAGCGAGTCGACATCTGTACAGCCGCGTGCCACGACAAACTGGTCGCGAGCCTCCTGATAGTTCATGTTCTTGAGCTCCTCCATACCCTTGTTGCGGTGTCCGCGGTAGCAGCCAGCGTCGACGGTGCTGTTCGGGTCGATAGCCTGATAGGTGAGCACCTGCTTCGGCTGCAAGTCGTCGATGAACACGGTAGCTGGTGCATATCCCGGCGAAGTGATGGTGAGCATACGTCCGCGATACTTCTGTCCGGTAGGGAACTCGATGTAGTAAACCATGTCAGAGCCTTCAAGCTCGGTGTTGTAGGGCGTAGCGCTCTTGTCCATCGACGATTCGAAGGTGAGCGGAATCGACTGGTTGCACTTGAAGATGACAGCAGCTCTGTCGTTGTCGCCGGTATACACATCGTTAGGCTGCGATATGTCTGTAATCTCCAGCAGGTTCTGTGAGAAAGCGACGCACGCCATGAGGCACATCACGGCGAGTGAGATAATTCTTTTCATAATGATTACGTTAAATGTTTATGTTTTATGTCTGTTTGTTTTTTAGTCAAGTCTTTATCTTACTATTCTGAACGATCCGAGGTGGAAGACGTCTTTCTTCTGTGTCACGATGTTGCCTGCCGTGTCTTTGTACGGCTGCCATGTGCGCACCTGGATGAGCGGATTGTCCGAATCGCGGAAGTCAACCATCAGGAAGAGATAGCCCTCGTCCTGATAGCGGTCGGTCTTCCACAGCTGTTTCAGCGTCACGCCGTAGATGTTGTCGTACTTCGGGTGTTCTACTATTTCGATGTCAGAGAACTTCACGTTGATGAACTTTACGGTCTTGAACACCATTGCGAGTTTAGACAGATACTCCTGCTTTGTCTGCTTGATGTATACCACTTTGTTGTTGGCAAGCGTCATTTTAGTCATGTCGCTGTTCGGCTTCTCTCTCACCACGCGTCCGGTGATGATGAGCGCCTTGTCGCTGAACACGCTGTTGAGCATCGCATTGTCCTTGCGGTTGTACGCCGTGCGGAAGTTCTCTATGAAGTCGACTATAATCTGACGTCTTGCATAGTCGAGCTCCGACTCCTTTGCAGCCATCAGTTCCTCGTAGCGGTTCATCTCGATAGCTATAGCCACGCTTGTGATGAGTCCGTTGTGGTCGTAGTTTACAGTGAGTTCCTGGCGTGCGTCAGCTTCGTCAGCCTCAAGCATGTCTACCGGAATGCCACGCACCTGATAGCCGTCTTTAGTCTGCAAGCAGCGGCAGCGTATGCTCATCGGCGGACAGCTCAAAGCGCTGCTTTTCCATATCTCGCGAATCTCCTCGATGGCCGCTTTCGATACGTTGTCTTTCGAGAGCTTCACGGTCTTTTCGCCGTCGTCGGCAGCCTTTCTGAATGCGTCGAGCAACGCTTTTGTGTTGGCTTCCATACGGTCTTTCAGCTGCGACTCAACAACGCCGTCCGTAATCTTGAATGTTGTGTCGGCAAGCGCGCTGCCTGCACATGTTAAAACCAATAGTAAAAGAAATAGTCTGCTTTTGATTTGTGTTATCATTTTCATTTTCTTTTTTTGCTATATATGTTTTTAATGTCGTTCTGCGGTATGTTTGCGTATAATTCAGCCTTTATGTTGCCTCCGTTCTTGAACAGTTCGTTGGTTGGAATGCTCACTACGAAGAGATGTATGATGTTCTGTTTGGGGTTGTGCATCACAAGGTCTGCCTTTATCAAGTCTTTGTCTATCTGTGTTACGTTGCAGTAGGTGTCCATCTCGTTTGTCAGCACGAAGAAAACCGAGTGCAGCGGCATGGTGAGCGTCTTCTTCACGTTGCCGTACTGATGCTGGGTGAGCGTAACATTGCAGTTGCCTGCCAAGTTCATCAACAAGTTCACCGCCGACTCCATAGGATAACTATGGTCGAACACCGGTTTCCATGTTTTTGCATCGATGAACACGTCAGAACGCAGCGAATTGATTTGGAACGACTTGCCTGGCAGCAACTTAATTCTCTCCTCGTTGGTGTCTGCAAGGTTCTGCTTGTTAAGTATCAGTTTCTTGCAGAAGTCCTCTCCTCCCGTGTTCTTTGAGAGTTGCTCGTATACGAACTCGTCGGCGTTCTTCTTGTCGAAGCGGTCTTTCTGTGCCTGCATAGCTGAAGGCGTAGCGATAAGGGTGAGAAGCAATACGATTCCCGATAGTTTGTGTCGCATATAGTCTGTTTTTTTAGTTGATATTCTAATGAATGTTATACTTGATTCCAATGAATGCTATATATAAATCTAATGAATGCTATATATAATATATTGGTGATGTATATAATATAATGTGTGGCAGAACTATTTTGTGAGAAGATTGAATCTTGCCACGCCCACCTTTGCATCGGTTTGCTGTATGTCGCCCTTTGTAAGCGGGTTCATCATGATGCTGAAGTTGACGGGCTCCTCAGTTGCTACAAGCACGAATGCGTCGTGCGACGGAATGTCCGGCGTTATGAACGGCTCCGACTTGAAACCGACGGTGCTGTTAGCCGGAACAAGCAGGTTTGAGCACGTTGCCTCTTCGTCCATAGGCAGGATGAGATACTTGTTGCCGTCTTTGTCGATGTTGAGGATGTTGACGTAGAGCGTCTCCTCGGTGTTGTTCTTCACGCGAACGTAGCACGGCGTGTTGCGCTTTGCGCTGTTCGCAAGCGGCAGACCGGTTTCAACGTCCACAAGTTCGAGACTCACGTCGAAGTCAGACGCAATGGCATTCTCGCTGTTGAACAGCTGCTGTTCTGCAGAACCTTTTGCTGCTGTGCCTTCGTTGAGTATCTCAATAAGACGAGCCGCCATGAGCGAGTCTTTAGACGCAGCACGATAAGATGTTCCGGTCACCTGCATGTAGGTGTCGGGATGCACCATCTTCTTAGACGAACTGAATAGCTGCTTCACGAGATAGCCCATATACTGCTTCGTGAGATTCCTGGTGCGCTTCGACGACATGCTCACAAGACTGCCTACGGTGTTCACTCCTTCGCGTGTGAAGGACTGCATCTTCTGCTTGTTCTCGTCGATGATAGTCACCGCACTCTCAGAAGAAATCTTCAGTTTCGTAGTCGGTGTGACGTATTTTCTTGCAGAGAGCGGCGTAAGCTTCTTGCCCTCTTGTATGTAAACCTTGCCCACAACAGAGTAAACCACGTACTTTTGTGCGCTGGCTGCTATCGGAGCGAATGCGAAAAGCAAGGTGGCGAGAGCCACCAGTGTCTTATTTCTCATAATTGAAAATGTTAAAGTGCTCAATTCCACTTGGGTTAATGAATATCGGAGTCTGCTTGAAGTCGGTGAGTTTTCTAACCTGCTTGTAGAGGAAGTGCTCAAGTTCCTGAGTAGAGAGACACTCAGCGTGCTCCTCCTTTGCAGCTCCGTTTAGAGCTTCTACCAGCGCCTTGGTGAATGCGCCGTTCTCCCACGACTCGTCCTCGCGCGACTTTGTGTCCGACGAGCTTGAGGCGTAGAGCAGCATACCGTTCTTCGAGCGTTTCAACTGCTCGATGAAGTGGGTTGTGGCAGCCGATCTGCCGCCCTCAAAGAGAGCGCCCGAATAGCAGGCGTCTACAAAGGCGATGAGTTTGCCGTGAATATCCTCCGCCTCGTTTCTAAAGTCGGAAGCGCTGAAGCACTCATACAACTTGTTCGTATTGCATCCGTAAGGCATGAAGTAGAATCGGTCTTTCTCGTCGCGCATTCCGTGTCCGGCGAAGAAGAATATGCAGACATCGTTAGGCGACGATTCCTGCTTCAACCATTCCATAGCCTCGAATATATCAGCTCGTGTAGCCTCGTTGTCGCAGAGTATCTTCACCTGCACATCCTCATAGGGCAGTCCCTTCTTTGATGTGATAGCCTTAGAGAAGTCCTTCGCGTCCTTGCATGTGAATCTCAGTTTAGGCAGTTTCGGGTCGTTATAGTCGCCCACGCCGATAGCCACAACGAAGAGTTTCGGCAGTTCCATAGACGTAGCCTCTCGGATAAGGCGTATCGTTGCCGGCTCGCTGTTTCCGTTTTTGTTCTGAGCGTACATCATCACGGTGCAGTCGTGGCGTGGCAGGTCTACGTCGATAGTGTTAGCAGCTCTCACCGCTCTTGTCGTAGGCTGTCGCTGTCCGTCCACCATTACTACGATGCGTGTGCTGTCTGCGCAGTTGCCAGCAATCAGCTGATACTTCAGTTTTATCTGGTCGGTATGGAACATCGACTGGTCCTCCGGGTATAGAATCTTAAGTACCGGAGCCGAGTTAGCCGCCGCAAGTGTAGGCTGTGCAGCCGGAGTTGCTTCCTTTTCAGCCAGAATATGTGCCGGTCCCTTTATTATACGAGGCTTCGGCTGTTCTTCTGTAGGCTTCGGCGCGGCGGGTTGCTCTGTTGTTGGTTGCGGCGCGGCTGGTTGTGGGGCTGCAGGTTGTGGTGCTGCTGGCTGCGCAACGACAAAGGGTGCTGTCGGTTGCGGCGTACTGTTCATTCCAGGGATATCAACTTCGATATCGAAGTCGCCGTCCAGTGTCTCCTTCTTTGTGTCAGGCTTTTCTGTAGCTTTGTTTGCAGAAGCCTGAACGATGGGTTCTGGGGTGGGGACGGGGGAGCTAGATGCGCTAGGGCGCTAGGTGTACTAGGTGTGTTAGGGGCGCTGGGGATGCTGGGCGTGCTGGGGGTATTAGGAGCAGCCGGCTCTGTTTTGGGCTGTTCGGGCTGCATATTCGCAGCCATAGCCATCCACTTCTGGCTTTCCTTCTCATTCTGTTCCACAAGAATGCCGTTGGCATAGCAGTCGGCGAGCGTCAGCTGCGCTCTCTTATAGTTGTTGTTAGCAGACTGGTGGAGCAAGTCGAACGCCTTGTCGTAGTCGCGTGGCACGCCGCGACCGTTCATGTAGCAATAAGCCAGATTATATTGTGCCTTCGCGTAGTTCTGTCTTGCCGAACGCTTGAACCACATAGCCGCAGAAGCATAGTCGCGTTCGATGCCTTCACCGTTGAAATAAGCGTAGGCGATGTCGAACTGCGCTTCGGCATTGCCCTCATTAGCCGAAATGAGATAAGCGATAGCCGCCTCCTCGAAGTTGCCTTGGCGATAGAGTGAGTCGCCCTTATGCAGCAGCAACTTGCCTTGCTCTTCGTTCGGCGCAGCCAGTGAAGTCATAGCTGCGAGTAGCATTGCCGGAAGTATTGTCAGTCTTGTTAGTTTTTTATTTCTCCACATAGTATATTGACTTTTTGATGAATTTCAGTTTAGTGTGTCTCGACAGCATCATCACAATCCATTTGTACTGCAGACGCGCCGTCTCTACAAGAGCCAGTCCGATGAGCGGGAATAGCAGACTGATGTAGAAGTTGTATTTCGAGAAAAGCAGGAAACTGATCCACACCAGGAACGCAGTAAGCAGGAAGTAGTAGAACTTTATCCAGTACAGATAGTAATACTTATGCTTCTGTGTGAGGTGCGATCCCACAGCCGACGACATATAGCAGAGCACGATGGTGAGCAGAATGCAGAAGAAGTCGTTCAGCACGAACACCTTGTGGTGCGACATCGACGAGAGCATGGCATACGCCTGAATCTTCATGCCCGGCATCTTGCCCAGCGGCGTGATATGCGTGTCAGCCTCCTCGTTGATAGTACCGAGAATAACTATCTTGTTCTTTATCAAGTTTTTGTATTTAAGCACATCGTTGTGCGGAATCACCACAAAGTCGGTGTGGCTGTATTCGATGTTGCGCTGTTTCGGAGTCGCCTCCTCCGGTTTAGTGTTTGTGTATTTGCATACCGCCATGTATGGCAGCGAGTAAATCACGTTGTTGTTGATGTGTTCGTTCTGCGAGTATTTTCTTATGCAGCCGTAGCCTTCGCCCGATATCACATTGCTGAAAGCCCATGTTATGCCGTCGCCTTCATAGCTGAAGAACGAGCGTCGCACTTTTCTGAAACGGTCGTTGATGTAGTCGTAGTCGGTGAGTTTGCACGAGAACATAGCGTTGTTGAGACTCGATACGGCATTGATGAGATATTCGTTCTCGCCCTCGTCGTAGCTCGGTCGCTCGAAGATAAGGTCGACGACGAGCACCTTCGGGTTGCATTTGTTTATGTTTGTCATGCAGTCGGCAATCTTGCGTCTGTCGTACAGTTCGGTCATATCCACCAGCACGATGTCGTTGTTTATCTCCTTCACGCCGCTGCTGTTCTGTATTTCGTAGAACACGTCAGTCATAGAGAAGTCGCTGAAAGCCTTCTTCACAGGGTTCACCACCGTGAGGTTTATAGACGCGAAGGCAAGCAACCAACCCATGAATAGCACAAGCAGCGTGATGCAGAGATGGTCGATGCTTATGAGTCGGGTCAGGTCGCTTCGCTTCGGCCTCCTTAACTTGAAGTCAGGCCTCTTTATATTGAGTTTCGGTGTTTTCAAATTGTTCGTGGTGTTTTGTAACTATATGCGGCATCGCTGCCGGTTGTAATCTCATCTTAGTTTAGACCTAAAAATATGTGATTTTTAGATAATTTTTGCAAAGTTAGTCATAAAAGTTGAATATTTATAATGATGTATGTTGCATAATTGCAATAAGCATATAATTAATATATGTGTAAGCATATAAACACCCACCGCAGCACAAGGTTTTAATGTGATTGGCTGTTTTTTTCGTGTTGCAAAGAAATTAATTCTGTAAAAAGTTGTGAAGTTGGTTTTAATGATATATATTTGCAAACAAATTATTAAAGTGAAATTATTACAACCACTAAAAACCGCTAAAAGACCGCTATAATATGAGCAAGAACAATCTGTTATATAAGACATTCCGCCTTTACGTTGACGGATTCCGTAGCATGACGATAGGAAAAGTTTTGTGGACCGTTATCCTCATAAAACTCTTTGTGATGTTCTTCGTGCTCAAACTGTTTTTCTTCCCCGATGTGCTTGAGCAGAAAGCCGCCGGCGACAAGGCTTCGTATGTAGCCGGCGAACTAACGGGCGGGCGCGTTGAGCAATAGGCGTATAGAAGTTCGGCAGAAGTAGTGTGCGGCGAACGCCGTCCGATCGGATTCCGTCCGCCGTCCGATCAGATTCCGTCCGCCATCCGATCGGATTCCGTCCGCCGTCCGATCAGATTCCGTCCGCCGTCCGATCGGATTCCGAACGCCGTCCGATCAGATTCCGTCCGCAGCATCGTGACAAAAGAATAAGTTTTATGAACCGAATCAATAACAATTAATAAAAATACAATCAAAAAACAATGACACATCTCTTGACAATCGACCCCACACTTATCGACTGGTCGCGTGCTCAGTTCGCACTCACAGCCATCTACCATTGGCTTTTTGTGCCGCTCACGCTTGGTCTTGCCCTCATCATGGGCATCATGGAAACGTGCTACTATCGCACGGGTAAACAATTCTGGAAGGATACAGCCATCTTTTGGCAGCGACTCTTCGGCGTCAACTTCGCCATGGGCGTAGCTACGGGTATCATCCTCGAGTTCGAGTTCGGCACCAATTGGAGCAACTACTCGTGGTTCGTGGGCGACATCTTCGGAGCGCCGCTCGCCATCGAGGGCATCGTGGCGTTCTTCATGGAGAGCACCTTCGTAGCCGTCATGTACTTCGGCTGGCAGAAGGTGTCGCGCGGCTTTCACTTGGCGTCGACATGGCTCACCGGACTCGGCGCAACCATCTCCGCTTGGTGGATTCTCGTGGCTAACGCATGGATGCAGTACCCAGTGGGCTGCGAGTTCAACCCCGACACCGTGCGCAACGAGATGACGAGCTTCATGGATGTGGCGCTCTCGCCCTTCGCCGTCGACAAGTTTTTCCACACCGTCACCTCTACATGGGTGATAGGTGCCGTGTTCGTGTGTGCCGTGAGCGGCTGGTATCTGCTGAAGCGCCGCGAGCAGGAGATGGCGCGCCAGAGCATAAAGATAGCAAGCATCGTGGGCATCGTGGCTTCGGTGCTTACTATGGCTACGGGCGACTTCTCTGCTGTGAAGGTGGCTGAGACGCAGCCTATGAAGC
>OMEM01000069.1_pt1 | contig 11532 bp, 10 predicted proteins | sample 1645421 | NCBI WGS metagenome assembly OMEM01 (sample SAMEA103958138, study PRJEB25191) | human gut metagenome | biome: human-associated habitat [ENVO:00009003]; feature: intestine environment [ENVO:2100002]; material: feces | place: Germany | collected 2013/2015
CGTAGAAAAACAAAAACTCGTTGTACATCCACACAAGAACGTACAACGAGTTTTTTGTTATTTATATTGGGAGTTTTGACACGCCCTCAGCCGCAAGCAATGCTAACGATAAGAGAACAAGAGCTTGGGTGTATGCTATTTGTATATACCCAAACTCATCTTCTCTTCCTTTTTTTATAGAGCAAATGATCTGTTTAGTATTAAAAATAAAAAATAGAGATTATGATTAAGATAATGATATCGGCGCTTATATCGCTTATGTCTTTTGCTCCGATAATGGCGCAGAACATTAAGGGAAAGATTGAAAATACTAAAGGAGAACCTTTGGCTTTCGTGAATGTTGTGCTTCTGACTCGTGGAGATTCGGCCTTTGTCAAGGGGGCTGTGAGTGGCGAGGATGGTAGCTTTGTTATCGATTCTCCTTGCAATGACGGAATAATTAAGGTTTCATCAATTGGTTATACGACAGCTTTCCGAGATTGTCGTGGAGAAGACATGGGTGTCATCCGATTAAGCGAAGATTCCTGGATGCTCGGCGAAATCGTTGTAAGAAGCCAACTGCCCAAGACGGTGTTGAGCGGTGAAGGAATGACGACGACGGTATCAGGTAGCGTGTTGGAGAAAACTGCCAATATGGAGCAGTTGCTTTCACGCATCCCCAGCGTGTCGGCTAAAGACGGAGATATAGAAGTGTTCGGCAGAGGAACACCAGTAATTTATATCAATGGTCGTAAGATGCAAGACCAAATGGAGTTGCAGCGTTTGCAACCCACCGACATCAAGAACATTGAGGTTATCAGCAACCCAGGTGCACGTTATGATGCCAGCGTGAAGAGCGTTATACGCATCACCACCAAGAAACCGCAAGGCGAGGGCTTCAGCTTTGACAATAGCACCAGTTTTGTCATCAATGAAGATAAGCGCATGAGTTATTACGAGTCGTTCCAAGGCAACTATCGTAAAGGTGGTTTCGACATCACCGGCTTTTTGTATGGGGCATACACTCATCAACCGGATAACAAGAGAATACAGCAGTATACATACACCAGCAATACATGGTTACAGAATACTAAGATAACGCAAGAATATATAAATCTCAATCCGTATGCACGCTTGAATGCCAGCTATATGTTTGACGATGAGAACTCCATAGGTGCGAGTTTCAGTTACGACCGCTATGCAAGAAAAGAAGGTAGGGGACTACAGCAAGCCATGTCATACTGCAATGATCAACTCGTGGAGACATCTCGTGGAGACTATTTCTCTCCTGGCCATACCTCGAAATATCTTGCCAATGCCTATTATGTAGGCAAGATAGGGGCACTCAAAATAGACTTCAATACCGATTACTATTGGTATGGTGACAAGAATAGGATGACTATAAAAGAGAGCGTCACAGGTGAAGACAACCAGATAAAAAACTCTCAAGCCGACTCTTACCGCAACAACCGCAACTCGCTGGTTGCTTCTAAACTTGTTCTTGGTTTTCCACTGTTCAAGGGCGAACTGTCGGTAGGTGGCGAATACTCTTCTCTTAATCGTCGAATGTTATACACCATCGTGCCAGAAGTTACGAGTAATGAGAACGAGAAAGTGAAAGAGTCGATGACTTCGGCTTTCGTAGATTACACCCGCTCCTTCGGGGCGCTTTCTGTGCAGGCAGGTTTGCGCTACGAGTATAACGACTTTGATTATTACACAAACGAGATTCGCATCGACCTTCAGAGCAAGACATACAGCAACTGGTTTCCGTCGCTTGCCCTTTCGCTGCCCGTAGGCAAGACTCAGATGCAACTGACATACGCAGCCGACATCTATCGTCCCAGCTACAACGAACTCAGAAGTGGCGTGCAGTACGACAACCAGTACACATACGAATCGGGAAATCCGTTCCTCACACCATCAATAACGCGCAATCTTACTTACGCTTTCTCATGGAAGTGGGTTAATCTGCAACTGATTTGTTCGCATATCTCCGATGAGGTTTGCACGATGACGCAGTCGTATCAGAACGACCCAATAAAGTCGCTTTCCCGTCCAGAAAATATCAACAGCTATAACTCCTTTCAGGCAGGACTGACGCTGAATCCAACCTACGGCATTTGGCATCCCACATTAGAGGCGATGCTCTACAAACAATGGCTCAAGATGGACACGCACGTGGGCGATAAGCTCAATAACCCAGTGGCAGTATTCTCTTTTACCAACACGTTCGACTTCAAGTGGTTGACGGCTTCGCTCGTAATGACCGCACAGACCGAAGGAAACATGGGAAACAAAAATATACGTAAGGGATATTTCAACACCGATCTCTCTCTTTACAAGGCATTACTCAAAAATCGCTTGACGTTAACCCTTGACGTATCCGACCTTTTCGCCACCGGCAATCAGTACCGCACGTTCTATTCTGGCGCTGCACGAACATTGTTTTACGATGCTTACTCCGTCAGTAGCATCACGCTGGGCATCCGCTATCGCTTTAATGCCACAAATAGCAAGTATAAGGGAACCGGCGCAGGACAAAGTCAGAAGAGCCGAATGTAATTTTTTCGTCACCGATTCCGTCCGCCGTCCGATCGGATTCCGTCCGCCGTCCGATCGGGTTCCGTCCGCCGTCCGATCGGGTTCCGTCCGCCGTCCGATCGGTTTCCGTTCGCCGTCCGATCGGTTTCCGTTCGCCGTCCGATTGGGTTGCGTTCGCCGTCCGATGTATTAAACTACGACTCTTGATGTTTAAAAAATAACAAAATATCATTTCTTTTCGTAGTTTTGTTTTAATTCCTCTATATTTTATTCGCCAAACTCAGAATTTCTTTTTAATTTTGCAAGAAATTATAACTATACATATTTATAATTATGGCAGAATTATCAAATCGCCTCAATCGTCTCGCTCCGTCGCAGACACTTGCAATGTCGCAGAAGAGCGGCGAGATGAAGGCACAGGGCATCGACGTAATCAACATGAGCGTCGGCGAGCCCGACTTCAACACACCCGATCATATCAAGGAGGCCGCCAAGAAGGCCATTGACGACAACTTCTCGCGCTATTCGCCAGTTCCGGGCTACATGGATCTGCGCAAGGCGATAGTGGCAAAGCTCAAGAACGAGAACCATCTCGACTACACAACAAGCGAGATACTCGTGTCGAACGGCGCCAAGCAGAGCGTTTGCAACACCGTTATGGCACTCGTAAACGACGGCGAGGAAGTGATAATACCCGCGCCTTACTGGGTGAGCTATCCGCAGATGGTGAAGCTCGCAGGCGGCACACCGGTCATCGTGAACGCCGGCTTCGAGCAGGAGTTCAAGATGACGCCCGAGCAGCTCGAGGCAGCCATCACACCCAAGACACGCATGTTCATCCTCTGCTCGCCGAGCAACCCGACAGGCAGCGTCTACACTAAGGACGAACTCGCAGCACTCGCAGAAGTAATCAAGCGTCACGAAGGCATGTACGTGCTCGCCGACGAGATATACGAGCACATCAACTACGTGGGCAAGCACGAGAGCATCGCGCAGTTCCCCGGCATGAAGGAGCGCACCATCATCGTCAACGGCGTGTCGAAAGCATACGCCATGACCGGCTGGCGCATCGGCTTCATCGCCGCACCCGAGTGGATAGTCAAGGGCTGCAACAAGCTGCAGGGTCAGTACACAAGCGGTCCGTGCTCAGTAAGCCAGAAGGCAGCCGAGGCGGCATACACCACCTCGCAGGAGTGCGTTGAGACCATGCGCAAAGCGTTCGAGCGCCGCCGCGACCTCATCGTGAGCCTCGCCAAGGAGATACCCGGCCTGGAAGTGAACTGTCCGCAGGGCGCGTTCTACCTCTTCCCCAAGTGCTCGGGCTTCTACGGCAAGAGCTACGAGGGCAAGACCATCAGCAACTCCACCGACCTCGCTATGTTCCTCCTCGAAGAGGGTCACGTGGCAACAGTAGGCGGCGACGCCTTCGGCGACCCCGATTGCTTCCGTATGAGCTACGCCACCAGCGACGACAATATCCGCGAGGCTATGCGCCGCATAAAGGAGACGTTGGCTAAACTGAAATAAAAAAATGTTAAATGCTCTGCAATAGTATGATTATTTGCCATTATTTGCTAACTTTGCCATGCTAAAATAGTGCAAGAAAGCAATTATTGGCAAACAATCCTAATACTATGCAGAAATAGTACTAACATAAAGAGAGAATTTTTTATTAATCATTTAATAACTTATTAAACTTTAAAAAAAATTATGGCAACTACACAAGCTAAAGCGAATCCGAAAAAGTCTTCTGGATTCCAGGGTGTTAAAAATGCGTTCTTTATCATCCTTGTATGTTTTGTACTCGCAGTGCTTTTCTTCAAGTACATCCTTGGTGCACCTGAGCACTTCGTAAACGGTGATCCGACACAGCCGGTTAAGGACGGTAACCTCATGGGTACAGTCTACAAAGGTGGTGTTGTCGTTCCTGTGATCATCACTCTTCTCTTCTCTGTAATCGCTCTCTCTATCGAGCGCTTCTTCGCTCTCCGCACAGCTTTCGGTAAGAGCTCACTCGGCAAGTTCGTTATCTCTGTAAAGAAGGCTATCGTAGCAGGCGACATGGCTAAGGCTCAGGAGCTTTGCGACAAGCAGCAGGGTAGTGTAGCTAACGTTGTTGGCGCTTCTATCGCAGCTTACAAGGAAATGGAGAACACACCTAACCTCAAGCGCGCTGCTAAGGTGTCTAAGATCCAGCAGGCTCACGAGGAGGCTACACAGCTCGAGATGCCTACACTGCAGATGAACATGCCTATCATCGCAACTATCGTTACACTCGGTACTCTTACCGCTCTTTTCGGTACTGTGGTTGGTATGATCCGTTCATTCGCCGCTCTTGCATCAGGTGGTGGTGGTGACTCTCTCCAGCTTTCAGAAGGTATCTCTGAGGCCCTCGTTAATACCGCTTCTGGTATTTTGACATCATGGGTAGCCGTAGTCTCATATAACTACTATTCAAACAAGATCGACAAGCTGACATACGCTCTTGACGAAGTAGGTTACACTATTGCTAAGACATACGAAGCAAACCACGCAGACGAGGCTTAATTTTACTAACCCTTTAAAACATTTATCATTATGGGTAAAGTAAAAGTTAAGAAAGCGGACGTTTGGATAGACATGACTCCTATGTCTGACGTGATGGTCCTCTTGCTTACATTCTTCATGTTGACATCAACATTCGTGAAGAACGAGGCAGTGAAGGTCGTTACTCCAGGCTCGGTATCTGAAATCAAGGTGCCGGAGTCAAATGTCTTGACAATCCTCTGCGATAAGGACGGCCGAATCTTCGTAGGTATGGACAATCCAAGAAGAATGGGCGAACTCGTTCAGGGCATGGCTGACCAGTATGGCGTACAGCTCACCAAGAAGCAGGTAGAGACTGCTCAGGGCGCTGCTACCATCGGTGTAAACATGCAGGATCTTGGATCCGCTCTGAACCAGGAAGACAGATTGAATGAATTCCAGGCTACAAAGGGTATCCCTACTGATAGCGTGGACGGTAAGATGAGCCAGTTCCAGGATTGGGTTAAGATGGCTCGCGATAACAACGGCTCGGATATGAAGCTCGCCATCAAGGCGGACGCAGGCACTCCGTACAAGACCATCAAGAAGATGATGTCGGAGCTCCAGGACATGAGCGAGAACCGTTACTATCTCATTACCGCACTTAAATCAAAATCGGAGGACTAAGACATGGCAAAGAAAAAAGCAAGCAGACAGAAAAAGATGCAGACCCGCGTGGACTTCACGCCGATGGTGGACATGATGATGCTTCTTATCACGTTCTTCATGCTCTGTACATCTTTGGCTAAGCCTCAGACTATGAACTTGACCATGCCTTCGAACGACGAGAATATCTCTGAGAAGGATCGTAACGCTGCTAAGGCATCACAGACCATTACAATCTTTGTATGTGGTAACGACAAGATCTATCACGTTGATGGCTTGCCTAAGTATGATGACCCGAACTGTCTGAAGGAAACTACATGGGGTCAGAAGGGTATCCGCTCGGTGCTCTTCAACCACATCACCGAGGACGGCTCGCAGCCTGTTAAGGACATCATGATGGCTAAGGACGCTCTTGACAAGAAGAAGCTCGCTAACCCGGCTGCTTATCCAGAGGAAGTGTATGACGCTGCTCTGACTAAGATTAAGAAGGGTGAACTCGAGTCTGGCAAGGTGCCGACTATGACCATCATCATCAAGTGTACTGACGATGCATCATACAAGAACATGGTTGATGCTTTGGACGAGATGACTATCTGCAGTATTGGTACTTATGTCATTGACAAGATCAATGAGCAGGACGCTAAACTCCTTGCCTCAAAAGGTATCAAGTAAATGACTAATAATTAAAGAAAGGACGAAGAAATGTCAAAAATAGATTTGATATCCAATGAATGGACTGACCTCGTGTTTGAGGGCAGAAACCAGTCATATGGAGCCTACAAGTTGCGCAAAGGCACTGGCAAGCGTAACGTTTGGGCTCTTGTCATCGTTGGCCTTGCTGCAGCACTCCTCTATCTCGGTCTCCAACTTCAGAAAATGGCAGAGGCAAACAAGAAGGTTGAGAATACTCAGGCCGTAGAGCTTGCCAAGCTGAACACTGAAAAGAAGGAAGCTAAGGTCGAGAAGAAGGAAATCATCAAGCAAGAGCCTGAAAAGGTAGTAGAGCAGGTTAAGTCTTCTGTTAAGTTCACCGCTCCTGTCATCAAGAAGGACGAGGAAGTTAAGGAAGAGGACGAGATCAAGCTCGACGAGGTTCAGAAGAGCGATAAGGCTGTCGGCGCCTTCACCGTTGAGGGTAACGACGAGGTCGGCGGTGCCGTTCTCAAGGCTAAGGAAGAAATCGCAGCTCCCGAGCCTCCGAAGCACGTTGAGGAGCATAAGATCTTCACCGTGGTTGAGCAGATGCCTATGTTCCCTGGTGGCGATGGAGCGCTTATGGGCTACCTCTCAAGCCATATCAACTATCCGACAGTGGCTGCCGAGAACGGCGTTCAGGGTCGTGTAGTAGTAGGCTTCGTTGTTGAACGCGATGGTTCTATCACCGACGTACAGATCTTGCGTGGTGTTGACCCGTCACTCGACCGTGAGGCTATGCGCGTGGTTAAGAACATGCCGCGCTGGACTCCTGGTAAGCAGAACGGTTCAGCTGTGCCTGTTAAGTATCAGGTGCCGGTATCATTCCGCCTCCAGTAAACGCAACGCATTCTAATATCTTTCCTGACCTCGGTCGGGTAGGATTAACATAAACAACCATCCACGTGGCTCCGGCTTTATGCCAGAGCTCATGGATGGTTGTAGCTTAAAATCAGGTTTCTCGAAACCAAACTGTTTCAAACCACTCCGTAACTCTTTATTGTCGCTTGTAGTTTTATACTTCTGCGCAATGCAACATTCGGCGCTCTGTAGCGCGATTCACCCCACCGACTGCACATGTGGTCAACTTAATTTGAACTGTATCTCACAATATATATAAGAATTTAGCGTTATACATTCAGTAGCGGCGCAGCCGATACCTGTATGTATCATCTATAATAAAATGGAAGAAACGATGAAGACTAATTTTAAGAACATATCGATACTCGCTCTCGTGGCATTGATGCTTGTTATGGCGTCGTGCGGCGGCGAGAAGAAACGCAAGGACGGCAGAACCGACACAACAACTCAGGGCGAAATCAGCTTTGCATGTGACGAGAGCTTCAGTCCTATAATCGACGAGCTTATCGGCGTCTACGAGATGCAATGCCCCAACACCAAGCTCAAACCTATCTACACCAACGAGATTGACGGCGTAAACATGCTTCTCAAGCAGAAGACATGGCTCACCATCACAGCACGCAACTACACTCCGAAGGAGTACACATACGTAAAGGACGGACTGAACATGCTCCCCGAAGCGGTGCGTCTCGCATACGATGGCATGGCGCTCATCTGTAACACTCAGAACCTCGATTCATGTATCAGCGTGAAGGATGTGAAGAACATCCTTTTGGGCAAAAAGACAAAGTGGAACGAGGTGAATCCTGGTTCGAAGCTCGGTGAGATATGGGTTTGCTTCGACAACCGCAAGTCGAGCGCCGTCAACTACTGCTGTGACTCAATCCTCGGCGGCAAGCCAATCAACAGTCCGAACGTCTTCGCAGCCAAGAACAGCAAGGACGTAATCGACTACGTGGCACGCACACCGAACGCCATCGGCGTAATCGGCAGCAACTGGCTCAACGACAAGCGCGACTCTACCAACACCACATGGAACAAGGCTATCCGCGTGATGTCTGTCTCGAAGCTCGACCATGCTACAGCCATGAACTCATGGAAACCTTACCAGGCTTGGCTGCTCAACGGACGCTATCCGTTCGTGCGCACCATCTGGGCGCTGCTCAACGACCCGAAGCGTGGCTTGCCGTGGGGCTTCGCCCACTTCATCGAGTCGCCTAAGGGTCAGCTCATCCTCTTTAAGGCTGGTCTGCTCCCCTCACGCGGTGAGATAACCATCCGCGATGTGCAGGTGAGCAACCAATAGTTTAGAATTGCGAATTTTCGCTAAGATATGCTAATGTTCACGCATCCATTTAAACTAAGTGTGTTGTTATAACATCAATTCAGTAAACGGAATATTAACAAATTAAACAATACGAATTATGAAGACTATTAAATATCTCGTAGCTGGACTGCTTCTCGCAAGTTTGTCAGTACCGGCAATGGCGCAGACATCACAGGCTGATATCGACGCTATCACAAAAGTTATCGTAGATGCTAAGGGCGACGCTGTCGCTACTAAGGATCAGGTTAAGGATTTCAAGAAGGCTCACAAGAAGGACGCTGTAGCTCTCGCAGCTCTCGGTCGTGCTTTCCTTGAGGCTAAGAACTACCAGATGGCAGAGGAAATCGCTAACCTCGCTATCAAGGCTAACGGCAAGAGCGCAGAGGGTTACATCCTCCTCGGCGACATCGCTTCTGCTCAGGACGACGGCGGTAAGGCTGCCGGTTTCTACGAGCAGGGTACTTACTATGAGCCGGCTAACCCGACTTCATACGTAAGATACGCTACCGTTTACCAGAAGGTAGACCCGGACGGAGCTGTTGCAATGCTCGAGAAGCTCCGCGCTGTGAAGCCTGACTATCCTGTTGACGCAGCTGCAGGTCGTATGTACTCACGCAACGGTCAGTTGAAGTCGGCTATGGCTCACTACGACAAGGTTGCCGACCCGACAACTATCGAGGACTACATCCTCTTCGACTACGCTCTTACAGCATACGCTCTTGAGGACTACGACAAGGCAGTAGGTCTTGCTAAGAAGGGTATTCAGAAGTACCCGAGCTACGGTGCGTTCAACCGCGTTGTTCTCTACGCTTCAGACAAGCAGAAGAACTACCCGACAGCTGTAGAGTACGGCGACAAGCTCTTCGCAGCTACCGACACCGTTAAGTACACAGCAAGCGACTATACATACTACGCTGACGCTCTCCTGAACGTAGGTCGCATAGACGACGCTATCTCTGCTTACAAGCACATCACAGAGGTTGACCCGGAGAACAAGGAGGTTAACAAGCTCATCTCTGAAGCTTACGTTAAGGCTAAGAAGTTCCCTGAGGCTGTAGCTGCTTACGAGGCTTACCTCGCTGCTAAGGGTGACGAGTGCACATACAAGGAGTACGACAACTTCGCTGACATCTACCTTGAGGAGTCAGAGGCTGCTACAGACGAGGCTGCCAAGAAGGCTTCTCTGAAGAAGGCTGCCGACATCTACGGTCAGATTGCAGAGAAGTTCGACTACGCTGCAGTTTATGCTCTCTTCAAGCAGGCTAACTTCTACCACGCTATCAACCCTGACTTGAAGGTAGGTCTTGCGCTTCCTTACTACAAGAAGCTCATCGACAAGATAGAGTCACAGCCGGAGAAGAGCGCAGGCGATTTGAAGAAGCTCGGCACAGCATACCAGTATCTCGCTGTTCACTATATCCAGAACGACAAAGTAGTTGACGCTAAGCAGTGGGCTGCAAAGTTGCTCGAGGTTCGTCCTGACGACGAGACTGCTAAGCAGATTATGAATCTGAAGTAATCGGCTAAAAGTAAGATTACTCTGTAGACTAAATTTGTAACTAACATTTAAGATTACTCTGCAGAATAAATTTGTAACTAACATTTATAAATATAAAAAGGTGAGCCAAACGGCTCACCTTTTTTCGGTAAATACCATGCCTGGGAGATAGGCTGGCAGATAACTCTATTTGTAAATTATCTGCCAGCCCATATTGTTCTCATATTGTGATGGTTACACTGTTTCTGGAAGATATGGAGGATTTTTTCACCTACTCGGTTTTATCCTAATAAAAAAGCGCTCGAAACGATAAACGTTTCGAGCGCTCCATTTTATTTAGCTTTAAATGCTAAGCAGCTTGATTAGCACTGAGCGAGCTTGCCGTCAGAACCGAGCACATCTGTGATCTTGTGCTTGTACATCTGCTCCATGAGGTCGCGTGCAGGACCGCAGTACTTACGCGGGTCGAACTCACCTGGTTTGTCGTGGAATACCTTGCGAACAGCAGCGGTGAATGCGAGACGAGAGTCAGAGTCGATGTTGATCTTGCAAACTGCAGAAGCAGAAGCCTTGCGGAGCTGCTCCTCAGGAATACCAACAGCGTCAGGCAACTTGCCACCGTACTCGTTGATCATGTCAACATACTCCTGCGGTACAGAAGAAGAACCGTGGAGAACGATTGGGAAGCCCGGGAGCTTCTCCATGATCTCGTCGAGAACATCGAATGCCAATGGAGGAGGAACGAGCTTGCCAGTCTTCGGGTCGCGTGTGCACTGCTCCGGAGTGAACTTGTAAGCACCGTGTGAAGTACCGATAGAGATAGCGAGTGAGTCAACGCCTGTACGAGTTGTGAAGTCGATAACCTCCTCAGGCTTTGTATAGTGGCATACGTCAGAAGATACCTCATCCTCTACACCAGCCAATACACCGAGCTCGCCCTCTACAGTTACGTCGAACTGATGAGCGTACTCTACAACCTTCTTTGTAAGAGCGATGTTCTCCTCGTAAGGAAGTGAAGAACCGTCGATCATTACTGAAGAGAAGCCAAGGTCTACACAGCTCTTGCAAAGCTCGAAGCTGTCACCGTGGTCGAGGTGGAGAACGATCTCAGGATGCTTGCAGCCAAGCTCCTTAGCGTACTCTACAGCGCCCTCTGCCATGTAACGGAGAAGAGTCTCGTTAGCGTAAGCACGTGCACCCTTAGATACCTGGAGGATAACCGGTGACTTCAGCTCTGAAGAAGCCTTGATGATAGCCTGGAGCTGCTCGAGGTTGTTGAAGTTGAATGCAGGGATAGCGTAACCACCCTTGATGGCTCTTGCGAACATATCACGTGTGTTCACCAAGCCCAATTCTTTGTAGTTTACCATAATTGTTTATTGTTTTATGAATAAAAACGTTTGTTTCGTTGTCGGTCTGCCACATTATATAATAATGTATAGCTTTATCCACCTGCAAA
>OMEM01000071.1_pt1 | contig 11325 bp, 9 predicted proteins | sample 1645421 | NCBI WGS metagenome assembly OMEM01 (sample SAMEA103958138, study PRJEB25191) | human gut metagenome | biome: human-associated habitat [ENVO:00009003]; feature: intestine environment [ENVO:2100002]; material: feces | place: Germany | collected 2013/2015
CCATGTTGTGGCGGATACGCATTACGGCACCAAAGGTATTGGTACGGAGACGGAGGTGAGCATACTGACGCATGTACTCGAAGCTCTGTCCCTTCTTCTGCATAGGATAGTCGCTGCCGCAGAGACCGTAAATCTCGATGCTCTCGCACTGGATCTCAACACTCTGTCCGGCACCCTGGCTTTCTACCAGCGTACCTACGGCGCTGATACAAGCACCAGTAGTAACCTGACGAAGCTGATTCTCATCGACCTTTGATGGGTCGACTACTATCTGAATATTATTAATAGTAGAACCATCGTTAAGAGCGATAAAATCGACTGCTTTGCTACTACGATGGGTACGAACCCATCCCTTGACATTCACGATTGAGCCGTAGGCTGTACTCTTGAGCAAGTCTACAACTTTAGTTCTTTTTACTTTTTCCATTGTTAATTAATAGGTTAAAAAGGAGACTAAACAGATAGTCTCCTTTCTTATTATATCTTATTATCCTTATTCAAAAGCACCCATGCGGAGCATGTCTACCTCCTTCTCAGTAAGGAAGCGCCAGTCACCGCGACGGAGATTTTTCTTAGTCAAACCTGCGAACTGTACACGGTCGAGCTTGGTAACACGATAGCCGAGGCTCTCGAAGATACGGCGCACGATTCGGTTCTTGCCACTATGAATCTCGATGCCAACCTGTGCCTTGTCGCGATCATCAGCATACTCTACAGCATCTGCCTTGATCTCACCATCTTCCAAGGTGATACCCTCACGGATCTGATCCATATCGTGAGCTGTCAGGTTCTTATCGAGGTGAACGTGATAAACCTTCTTCTTCAGGAACTTAGGGTGAGTAAGCTTAGAAGCCAGGTCACCATCGTTGGTCAAGAGAAGTACACCTGTTGTATTACGGTCGAGACGGCCTACAGGATAGATACGTTCAGGACAAACATCCTTTACGAGGTCCATCACAGTCTTGCGCTGCTGAGGATCATCGCTGGTTGTAACATAATCCTTTGGCTTGTTGAGCAATACGTATACCTTCTTCTCCAAAGTTACAGGAGCGTCGTGGAACTTCACCTCATCGGTACGAAGGATCTTGGTACCCAACTCGGTAACTACCTCACCATTGACAGTTACCAGACCAGCCTGGATGAACTCATCAGCCTCACGGCGAGAGCATACACCAGCATTGGCGAGGAACTTGTTCAAGCGCAATGGCTCTGTTGGGTCGATGTTTTCCTCCTTATATTCGATACGCTTCTTCATGCTATACTTAGCATTTGGATCGTAACCAGGAGTGTGCTGACGGAAACCGCCACCACGGTTGTTGCCATAGCCACCACCCTGTGGACGGCCATAACCGCCACGGTTGTTGCCATAACCACCCTGCTGAGGACGACCATAGCCGCCACCACGGTTGTTGCCATAGCCGCCACCCTGTGGACGACCATAACCACCACGGTTGTTATTACCATAACCACCCTGCTGAGAACGAGACTGGTAACCGCCCTGCTGGCGTGGCTGATAGCCACCCTGCTGACGAGGCTGATAACCACCCTGCTCATCATTATTGTTGTAACGAGGACGATAGCCACCCTGCTGAGGACGAGACTGATAGCCTCCCTGCTGACGTGGCTGGTAGCCACCACGGTTGCTGTTACCATAACCACCACGGCTCTGATAGCTGCTGCGCTGTGGACGCTCGCTGCTGCCTGTACTCTGCAAGACAGCACCGAAACCTTCAGGACGGAAACCGCCTTCGCTGTTACTGCTACCTCTGTCGCTGCTGTATGCGCGATGTGAATTGATACGAGGACGCTGTGTGCGACCTACTGGTCGATAACTCTTCTGATAACCACCTGCTGGGTTGTAGCCCTCACGGGTTCTCTCATTCTCAGAAGACTGACCTTGAGGTTTGTTTTCAAATTCTGAATCCATTTTCTTAAAATACTTAATAGCCTCACGGCTGGGTTAATAAATCTAATTTTTCCTTATATATATGTACTAAAACTACAAAATTCCTTTGTGTATATTAGATACCTGTATAATTGCTTGGTGTGATTGCCATCAGTTCTGCCTTAACGCTATCACTCACATTCAATCCCTGGATAAACTCATGAATAGTTTCCTCAGTCATGTGTTGGTTGGTACGTGTCAACGCCTTCAATGCCTCGTAAGGATGTGGATATGCCTCACGGCGAAGGATAGTCTGGATAGCCTCAGCTACAACTGCCCATGTATTATTCAAATCTTCCTGCAGTTTCTCCTCGTGAAGAATCAGTTTACGCAAACCCTTCAATGTACTCTGGATAGCAATGACGCTATGACCGAGAGGCACACCGATGTTACGGAGTACGGTACTGTCAGTAAGGTCGCGCTGCAAGCGGCTAACCGGAAGTTTCTGTGCCAGGAACTGAAGAATGGCATTGGCTATGCCCAGGTTACCTTCACTGTTCTCATAATCGATAGGGTTCACCTTGTGAGGCATCGCACTTGAGCCTACCTCACCTGCCTTGATCTTCTGCTTGAAGTAATCCATAGAGATATACATCCAGAAGTCACGGTCTAAGTCGATGATAATGGTGTTGATACGACGGATGGCGTCAAAGATAGCGCCAAGGTAGTCATAGTTACTGATCTGTGTGGTATACTGCTCGCGTTCCAAACCGAGTTTCTCACTGACAAACTTGTTACCGAATGCTTTCCAGTCATACTGTGGATAAGCTACATGGTGAGCATTGTAGTTACCGGTAGCACCACCGAACTTAGCTGTAATCTTGCAAGCCTTGAGAGAATTGAGCTGCTCGGTAAGACGGTAAACATAAACCATGATTTCCTTGCCCAGGCGGGTAGGTGAAGCAGGCTGTCCGTGAGTCTTAGCCAGCATAGGCACATCCTTCCACTCATCAGCATAAGTCTGGAGCTGTGCAATCAGCTCTTCAACCTGCGGATTGAAGCACTCTTCCAAAGCCTCTTTTACAGAGAGAGGCACACTTGTGTTGTTGATATCCTGAGATGTCAAACCAAAATGGATAAACTCCTTGTAAGCATCCAAGCCTCCGATCTTATCGAGTTCTTCCTTGATAAAATACTCAACAGCCTTTACATCGTGATTGGTAATTTTCTCGATGTCTTTTACGCGCTGTGCTTCCTTTTCGTCAAAATTACGATAAATGTCACGCAAACGTTCGAACAGCGACTTGTCGAAAGAAGCAAGCTGTGGCAAAGGTAACTCGCATAGAGTAATGAAGTATTCAATCTCTACGCGTACACGATAACGAATGAGAGCATACTCTGAGAAGTAGTTAGCGAGCTGCTCTGTTTTTCCCCTATAACGACCATCAATTGGTGATATGGCAGTCAATAAATCTAAATTCATAACAATACGTATTATATATAGGGTGCAAAATTAATGAATTATCGTGAGAAAACAGAGAAAATAGTGATAAAATAATTTAAAAGCATTAAAAAAGGTCTCTCAACATTTGTTGAAAGACCTTCACCATTGTGGGCGTTGACGGATTCGAACCGCCGACCCTCTGCTTGTAAGGCAGATGCTCTAAACCAGCTGAGCTAAACGCCCTTGCTTTGCAATTGCTTTGTTCTTGAAAGCGAGTGCAAAGTTATAGCATTTTTCTGTAACCGCAAAATGTTTTGTGGAGATTTTTTCGGTTTTGGTCGAAAAATACTTGTTTTTAACGTTCTGTAACTAAAATCGGCGCTTTTTAGTTGCGTTTCGAGGTGATGCCGCCGTTCTTGGTGAGCGTGAGCGTCGACTTCTGCAGCTGTCGCGAGTTATGGTCGAAGATGAGATTCGGGTTGAATCGGCGTCCTTTGAACACGGTTTCGAAGTGGAGATGTTCGGTTGTGGCGCGTCCGGTGCGTCCGGTGAGACCTATCACCTGACCAGCTTTCACCTTGTCGCCCACCTTCACGAGGTTTTTCGACTGGTGCGAGTAGAGTGTCTCCAGTCCGTTGGCGTGCTTGACGACGATGCAGAGTCCGTAGCCGTAGTGAGAGTTGGAGCGTGTCACCACGCCATCGAATGCTGCCACTATCTCGTCGTTCGGTTTTGTCTTTAGGTCTACGCCGCTGTGTCGGCGCTTGCCTCCGTAGGGGCTTATCACCTTGGCTCCGGGCAACGGATACGCCCAGCTGCCTTTCTTCATCTCCTCGAGGTTCCACTTGTAGGTCTGCTTCTTCTCGAACACGTCCTCGGTTGTGAAGTTGGGGTTCTCGTCAAGGTCTACCTTCTCGCCCACGGTCGACACGTTGATGTACGAGCTGTGCTTCTCGCAGAGCAGTGTGTGGCGGTGCAGTCGGTGGCTGTTTATGCTGAACACGGCGGCGGGGTTGATGCGCTTGCCGTCGATCATGATAGAGAAGTCGCAGTAGAACTTGCCGTCGCGGTGTCCGACGATGGCGATGGTCTGTCCGGCGCGTACGTGCTGTCCCACCTCAACCATGTTCTCGGCGTTGTTGGCGTATACGGTCTCCAGTCCGTTGCGGTGGCGTATCACTATCACGTAGCCCATGTCCTGGTGCTTGCGTGCGAGACGCACCGTTCCGTCGAACATCGCCTTCACGTTGTCGCCGTCCTTGGTGTCTATCTGCACTGCGTCGTTCTTGCGCATCGTGGCTTTGCCCACGGGCAGCGGGAACGAGTATTCGTTGGGTTTGAGCAGACCGAGGTCGATGCTGAACGCATCGGAGCGGTTGAAGAGTCCGGGTGTTGATATGCTGATCTGCTGCTGTTCGGCAGCAGTGAACTGATGCTTTACGGGTGTTGCCGACACGAGGGTGAGTGTGGCTATGGCTAATAGTAGTTTCTTTATTCGCATTATTGTTTGTTTGATTAGTCTTCTTCAAAAGTTGCGTGCGCCGACCGGTGCGGATGTCCGTATCGTTCGGCGCGCGTGTCCGTATTGTTCGGCGCGGACTATAATATAATGCCCGAATAGATGCGTCCCGACTCGGCGCCGAGGCGTCGTGCCGAGAAGTATTCGTCTACGCTGTCGTATGTGCAGACGTCGCTTTCGAGGATATTCTCATCAGCCACGCCGGCGTGCTCGAGCAGCTGTCGGTTGGCGAGTTTCAGGTCGATGTGCCATTTCTTCTCGAACAGCTTCGACGGGTCTGCGGCGTCGGGGTTGCGCTTTATCTCCTGCTGTGCGAGCGTCGGCATGTCGAAGGCTGCCTCTTCGAAAGCGGCGTACACCTCGTCGCCCACTTCGAAGTTCTTCCTGGATATGCCCGGTCCGATTACGGCTTTCAGCTTCTTCGGGTCGGTCTTGTAGGCGATGCTCATGTCGGCTATCGCCTTGCCCACGATGCGTGCCAGCGTACCGCGCCATCCGGCGTGAACGGCTGCTGCGGCGTGGTGCTCCTCGTCGTAGAGCAGTACGGGTATGCAGTCGGCTGTCGACACTCCGATGCACACGCCCTTTACGTCGGTGAGCAGGGCATCGACGCCTTCGAGCAGCATCTGGCGTATCTGCTCGGGCAGGGCGCAGAACTCCTTGTCTATGATGCGTGTCTCGGTGCCGTGTGTCTGGTGGGGCAGTATGATGCGGTCGGCGTTTACGCCCAGCTCCTCAGCCAGCAGCGTGCGGTTGGCAGCCACGTGCTCGGGCTTGTCGCCGCAGTAGGGGTTGATGTTCAGCGAGGCGTGGTTGCCCTCGCTGGTTCCGCCGTGGCGTGTGGTTGAGAAAGCGCACACGCCGTCGGCTATATTATAATATGTAAGGCGCAGCGCGGTGTTACTCATTGTCTGCCTCCTCTTCGTATTCAAAGTCGTCGAGGTCTTCCACGTCGTCAACGTCCTCGATGTCGTCGTCGTCGATGTAGATAATATCGTCCTCGCCCTCCGCCTTCATTTCTGCCATGAAGCGTGTCATGTCCTTGTCGCGGTGTACGAGTGTGTCCTCGGCTGTGATGTTCTGCAGCTTGTTGCTCTCCGAGTTGAGCTCCTGCCACAGCGTGTCCTTCAGTTCCTGGATGCCGAGTCCGGTTACGGAGGAGATGAACACTACGGGGAGGTCGTCGGGCAGCGTCTCGCGCAGCATGTCCATGAGTTCGTCGTCGAGCAGGTCGCACTTCGTCACGGCCAATACGCGGTGCTTGTCGAGCATCTCGGGGTTGAACTTCTCAAGCTCGTTCTTCAGCAGTTCGTACTCGCGCTTGATGTCGTCGGTGTCGCCCGGCACCATGAAGAGCAGCAGCGAGTTGCGCTCGATGTGGCGCAGGAAGCGCAGACCGAGTCCCTTGCCTTCGCTTGCTCCCTCGATGATTCCCGGGATGTCTGCCATCACGAACGACTTGTGGTCGCGGTAGTCGACGATGCCGAGCGACGGTTCGAGCGTGGTGAACGGGTAGTTGGCAATCTTCGGGCGTGCGCTCGACACGGCTGAGAGCAGTGTCGACTTGCCTGCGTTCGGAAGGCCCACAAGACCTACGTCGGCGAGCAGCTTCAGCTCGAGGATGATGGTCATCTCCTCCATCGGTTCGCCCGGCTGAGCATAGCGCGGGCACTGGTTGGTAGCTGAGCGGAACTGGAAGTTGCCGAGTCCGCCTCTGCCGCCCTTGAGCAGCAGCACTTCCTGTCCGTCGTGCATCACGTCGCATACGTACTTGCCCGTCTCGGCGTCGTACACCACCGTGCCGCACGGCACGTCGATGTATATGTCCTGGCCGTCCTTGCCGTGACACTTGTCGCGACCGCCGTTGCCTCCGTGCTCGGCGAAGACGTGGCGCTGGAACTTAAGGTGGAGCAGCGTCCAGTAGTTGTGGTTGCCGCGCAGGTAGATGCTGCCGCCGTGTCCGCCGTCGCCGCCGTCGGGTCCGCCGTTGGGGTTATACTTCACGTGACGGAGGTGCATAGAGCCTCTGCCGCCCTTGCCTGAGCGACAATATATCTTTACATAGTCTACGAAATTAGATTCTGCCATTGTCTGTATTTATGCTTTATAGATGAATAAAAAGGACAACTATCAATCAATCAATAGATTGACAACTTGCAAAGTTACGGAAAATATCGCAGAATAAGGCATACCTGCACCAAGTTTTTGCAGGTACGGCTGTATGTAAATGAAGTTTTTATGAGTTTGGGGGCGAAATAGTAGCAACTTGTCAGCTTAAATCAATGGCAAGCTGACAAGTTGCAGAATGTCTTAAGCCGCACGTTTCATGGTATAGCGCAGAGCGTATACGAGCACGAAGGCGAAGCCTGCGAGCGGTATGAAGAACGGCAGCGTGAAGTTGTCTGTAGAGTCGGCGATGATACCCATCAGAAGGAATCCGCAGCCGCCTACCGGTGTCATCATCAGTATCGACGAAGCGCTCTTGGTGAGTCCGCCGAGTCCACGCAGCGTTAGGGCGAAGATGGTCGGGAACATGATTGCCTCGAAGAAATAGTTGGCTATGAGCGCCAGAACAGACACGTCGCGACCGAAGTCGAGCAGCAGAACGGCGATGCAGATCACGGTGCCGAGAGCGCATACGGCGAGATACTTCTCTGCCGCAATGTTGCTCATCACAGCCGCACCGATGAAGCGCGCCAGCATGAACACGCCCAGACCGATGGTGAGTATCGTAGAGCCCGTGGCTGCCTTCATCCAGCCCTGCCCCGTCACGAAGTTGATGAAGTAGGAGTTTATCGAAATCTCCGCCACCTCGTATGCGAGTAGCGCAAGCAGTCCGAACACGAACCAGCGGTTGCGGAAGAGCATCTTCAGGTTGTGTGCGCCTTGCTTTGTGTCGTTGTCGTTGTCGTGAACAATCTCCGGCAGTTTCACTCGTGCGAAAACCACGGCTATGAGTAGCACGAACGCGCCCATTATGGTGTAAGGTATCACGGCGTCGCCGCCTGCGCTGCCGTCGGCGCCCTGGAAGAGGAAACTGCCCACGACGAGTGTGGCGAACATTGAGCCTACACCGTTGAACGACTGCGAGAAGTTAAGGCGCGACGTTGCTGTCTCCTTCGGACCAAGCTCCGTTACGTACGGATTGGCTGAGGTCTCGAGGAACACAAGTCCGCAACCGATGATGAACAGCGCCACGAGATAGGCGTAGAACGTGCCCATCATTGAGCAGGGGATGAACGCCAGCGAGCCTAAGCCGAACAGCAGGAGTCCGCTTACCACGCCGCGGCGGTAGCCCTGACGGTTGATGAACAGACCGGCGGGTATCGCCATGAGGAAGTAGCCGAGATAAGTGGTCACCTGAATCAGTGCCGACTGTGTGATGCTGATGTCGAGCGCATTCTGGAAATGCTTGTTAAGCACGTCGAGGATGGCGCGTGCAAAGCCCCACATGAAGAAGAGTGAGGTGATGAGGATGAACGGCACAGCATACTGCTTGCTGCTCAAAGATGCTTGATTTTGTTTCATGTGTGCAAAGTTACTGCAAACCGAAGACAATACAAAATATGCTCGCATATTTTTATTGTTGAGGTGCAGCGTAACTTATTTAAAGTTACTGCAAACCGAAGACAATACAAAATATGCTCGCAAATTTTTGTCATAACTAAGCTACTTGCACTAACTTTCTGACACTTAACGATGCGTCTCGACAAAAAAAATCTGCAAGCAGTTTTTTTATGTGCAAGACTTTCAGTAACTTTGCACCTAATTATAAATATTGTACCCTATGAGCGTGATAAAAATAAAGGACAAGACCTTCAAGGTGTCAATCCCCGAAGCTGAGATTCTTCAAAAAGTAAAGGTCGTAGCCGATCGTATCAACAAGGACATGGCAGGCAAGAACCCGTTGTTGCTAGCCATGCTTAACGGATCGTTCGTGTTCGCTGCCGACCTCATGCGTATGATCAACGTGCCGTGCGAGATTTCGTTCGTCAAGATGTCGTCGTACGAGGGCACTGCGTCTACCGGAAAGGTGAAGCAGCTCATCGGTTTGAACGATGATATCAAGGGCCGCACCGTGATCATCGTTGAGGACATCATCGAGTCGGGACTCACTATGCAGACTCTGCTCGAGCAACTCAAGGAGAAGGAGCCGGAGTCGGTGCACATCTGTACTCTGCTGCTCAAGCCGGAGTGTCTGAAGGTGCCTCTCGACACAGAGTATGTAGCCATCGAGATACCAAACGACTTCATCCTCGGCTACGGACTCGACTACGACCAGCAGGGACGCAACCTGCGCGATATCTATACAGTGGTGGAGTAGGAGTAAACAATAACATTACATAATAAAGAATTCAGATGAAAAACATCGTAATTTTCGGTGCTCCTGGTTCAGGCAAGGGCACTCAGAGCGACCTGATGATTGAGAAGTATGGTTTCAACCACATCTCTACAGGCGACGTTCTTCGCAACGAGATCAAGAACGGCACAGAACTTGGCAAGACTGCCAAGGGCTTTATCGACAACGGACAGCTCATTCCAGACGAGCTGATGGTCAACATCCTCGCAAGTGTGTATGACAGCTTCGGCAAGGAGCATAAGGGCGTAATCTTCGACGGTTTCCCACGCACTATCCCGCAGGCTGAGGCTCTGAAGAAGATGCTCGCAGAGCGCGGACACAAGGTGGCTGCCATGATTGAGCTCGACGTTCCGGAGGACGAGCTGATGACTCGTCTTATCAAGCGCGGTCAGGAGAGCGGACGCTCTGACGACAACGCTGAGACTATCAAGAAGCGCCTTGACGTTTATCACAACCAGACAGCTCCGCTTATCGAGTGGTACAAGGGCGAAGGCATTCACCACCACATCAACGGACTCGGCGAGTTGCCACGCATCTTCGGCGATATCTGCAGCGTGATCGACGCACTCTAATATATAAAAAAGTCCTCGGAAAATTTTTCGAGGACTTTTTTTTATTCGTTGCTTTCGATGAACACCGTATTATCCATTTCGTCGAGCGACTTCTTCTTCTTGTTTTCCTTCGCTCCTGCCTTCAGCAGACTCTTTGCTGCGGTGATGATGCTTCTGCCGCTTTCCGCCGTCGACACCTTCAGCTTAGCCATCTTCTCCACCGTGCTGTTCATGCTCGTCTCTACGTCGATGAAGCGCATACCGAAGTCCTGCACACGCTCCACGACGATGTTCGCTGCGTCTATCATCGCCTGCTGGTTCTTCAGCTGGCGCACCTGCGTCCACATCATCTCCAGCACGCGAAGGTTCATGTACATGGTCTGCGGACCGAGAATCATGACGCCTTCGTCGTAAGCCTCGCGCCATAGCGTGGTGTCGTTGAGCAGCGCAAGATTCAATGCGCCTTCTATAGGCACGTACATGATGGCGAAGTTGAGGCGGTTGTAGCCCTCTGGCAGATACTTCGTATACTCCTTGCGCGCCAGTCGCTTCACCTGAGCACGCACGCTTGCTACGTGTGCCTTCAGATATTCCGACTTCTCGGGCGTGCCGTCTTCGGCGTTCATGTAGCGCTCGTAGTCGGTGAGCGACATCTTCGAGTCGACCACCACGTGGCGGTTGTTCGGGAAGTGGAGTATGAAGTCGGGTATGAGTCCGCGTCCGTCGTCGCCCTTCGCCTGCTTACCTGCCTTGTCGCGCAGCGTCTCCTGCGTGTCAAACTGCTCGCCCTCCTTCAGCTCGAGGTCTTCGAGCAGCTGCTTCAGCTTCAGCTCGCCGAAGTTGCCCTGCACCTTCACCTCTCCGGTGAGCGCACGTGTCAGCCGGTCGGCAGTCTCGCCCAGAGCCGCGCTCTTCTCCATGTTCACCTTTATCGTAGCATCAAGACGCGTGAGCGCTTCGTTCTGCTGTTCCTTCGATTTGTCGAACGCCTCGCGCATGCTCTTTAGGCTTTGTGTGAGTGGGTCGATTATCTTCGACACCTGCTCCTTGTTGCGCTCGCCCAGCTCATCCTGACGTCGCTTCAGAATCTCCTCCGACGTGGTCTGCATCTGCTCACGTATGAGCTTCATCTGACTCTCCACCTGCTCGCGGTTCATCTCTCTGAGTGCCTCTATCTGCTTCTGTTGACCATCCTTCACCTGCTCGAGTTGCGCCGTTTGCGCCGCCTTCAGCTGCTCGAGCTGTGCTGTCTGCGCCTCTTTCAGTTCAGCAATCTGCTTCTCGTGCGCCTCTTTCAGTTCGGCGATTTGCTTGTTGTGCACATCCTTAAGGTCTGCTATTCTCTTGCTGTAAGAATACGCCATCACGCCGATGATGATGGCTGCCACTATTGCTACTATGATGCTTTCTATCATTATTATATAATTATATAGATTTCTTGTGTTTACGTTTCTTGCAAAAATAATAAAAGTGTGAAGCATACTCAACACTTTCTTCCGAAAAGTTGAAAGTGTTGAGTATAATTAACAGATACATTGACGTTAATCATGTCCGTCGTTTTAAGAA
>OMEM01000081.1_pt1 | contig 10805 bp, 5 predicted proteins | sample 1645421 | NCBI WGS metagenome assembly OMEM01 (sample SAMEA103958138, study PRJEB25191) | human gut metagenome | biome: human-associated habitat [ENVO:00009003]; feature: intestine environment [ENVO:2100002]; material: feces | place: Germany | collected 2013/2015
TACGTATGTGAGGTTGATGTCCTTGTCGAACACCATGAGGTCGGCATCCTTGCCTTCCTCGATAGAGCCCTTGCGGTCGAAGACGCCCATGATTTTTGCTGGCGTCTCGCTCGCCATGCGGAACACATCAATCATCGGTATCTCTGCCTTCTGTATGCAAGTGCGTATGAGAACGTCCATTGTGGCGATAGAGCCGGCAAGCACCGAGCGGTCTGCAAGCTTGCAAACGCCGTCTTCCATAATGACGCGAGCCTCAGCAGACACGTCGCCTTCGCTCGCAGCGTAAGCCAAAGAGTCGGTTATGAGAGCGGTTTTCTCTACACCCTTTATCTTATACACAATCTTGAGCATAACCGGCGGTACGTGTATGCCGTCGGCAATCACCTCTACGGTCATGTCCTGCAGCGCATAGACACTCTCTACGGTGCCGGGCACCTTGAACTCGTGCTCCTTGTAGACAACCGGCATAGCGTTGTAGAAGTGAGAAGCGTGAGTCATTCCGGCGTCGTGTGCCTTAACTACGTCTTCGTATGTGGCGCGTGTGCAGGTGAGAGCAGAGAGAACGCCGTGACTACGCAGCTCTTTTATGAATCTTACGGAGCCGGGCAGCTCGGGCGCCTCGTCCCATCGCTTGATGCACTTGTACTTCTTTAGCAGCGACTCGTATTCGTAGATGATCGGCGCCTTTATGAGCACAGGGTTCTGCGCACCAGCCTGCTTGCGGTTGATGTATGAGCCCTCGATGTGGAGACCAAGCACGGGACTATCCTTCTCGTTCATGAGTTTCTCGCACACCGTGCAAGCAGCCTCGATGGTAGGAACTGTAGAAGAAGAGAGCGTTGGGTATATAGCGGTGGTGCCATGCTTGAGATGCGCATTAACAGCCGCCCGGAAAGCGTCCTCGCACCCCTCTATGAAGTCGCGTCCGCCGCCACCGTGAGCGTGCATATCAATGCCGCCGGGGACTATATATCCCCCCTTGGCATCGATGATTTCGGCTCCGACCACATGAAGGTTGATGTTAGAGACGGCTCTGATTCTGTTGCCGTCGGTAACAATGGAGCCGCCATCAAGCCATCCTTTAGGTGTGAGGATGCGACCATTGACAAATTGTTTCAACATAGTGTTTTCGGTTTAGAGTTCGTTTGTAACCTCGTTGCCCATCTGCATTACGTATGTAAGCTTAAGGTCTTTGTCGAACATCATGATGTCGGCGTCCTTGCCGTCCTCGAGCGATCCCTTGCGGTCGAACACGCCCATGATCTTTGCAGGCGTCTCGCTCGCCATGCGGCATGCGTCCTCCATCGGTATGTTCGCCATCTGTACGCAAGTGCGTATGAGGCGGTCCATTGTGGCGATAGATCCGGCAAGCGCCGAGTGGTCTGCCAGTTTGCACACGCCGTCTTCGAGTATGACACGCGGGTCGAACGCCACGCCCTCGTCGCTTGCAGCGCACGCCAGAGAGTCGGTGATGAGCGCAGTCTTCTCTACGCCCTTTATCTGATAGACGACACGAAGCATAACCGGCGGTACGTGTATGCCGTCGGCGATCACCTCTACGGTCATATCGGGGAGGGCGTAAACACTCTCTACGGTGCCTGGCACCTTGAACTCGTGCTCTTTGTAGACAACGGGCATAGCGTTGTAGAAGTGAGTGGCGTGCATCATGCCCGCCTTATGTCCGGCCACGACATCAGCGTATGTGGCGCGAGTGTGGCCGATAGAAGCCACGACGCCATGCTTGCGGCACGACTGTATGAACTCTATAGAGCCAGGGAGTTCGGGCGCCTCGTCCCATCGCTTGATGCACGGATACTTGTCGAGCAGCGGTTCGTACTCCTCGGCAACCGGCGGCTTTATCCACTCTGGTATCTGCGCGCCCGCCTGCTTCGGATTGAAGTAAGGGCCTTCGAGGTGAAGTCCGAGCACGGGGCTGTTCTCCTCAGCCATGAGCTTCTCGCATGTTTCGCAAGCAGCCTCAATCATGGGGACGGTAGAAGAAGAGAGAGTAGGGAATATGGAAGTGGTGCCATGCTTCATGTGCGCCTTGATAGCCACGCGGAACGCCTCCTCGGTGCCCTCCATGAAGTCGCGTCCGCCGCCACCATGCACGTGAAGATCTACTCCGCCGGGCACGACATAGCATCCTTTAGCGTCGATGATTTCTGCGTCTACGATGTGTAGGTCGCTGTTGGATACGGCTAAGATTTTGTTGCCGTCGATGATTACAGAGCCGCCTTCGAGCCAGCCTTGTGGAGTGAGAACGCGACCGTTGAGTATTTGTTTTAGCATAACTGAATGAATTGTTTAAGAACTTTGCAGGCTGCACGATGTGTCGTTAGGCGACGGTAGGTGCAACGATGCTCTGTTCGTTAGTAGGTTTTTCAGAGAGCAAAGGTACACATTATTTTTATTGTTGCAAAAAAAATCTATGCAAAGAATTATAAAAAAAGACGGTTGTGAGAGGGGTTTGTCTCACAACCGTCTTAGTTATTCAGACAGCCAGCATCGTTACCTTTGCGTGGCAAGGATGTTACCTTTGCGCGGTAAGGGTAGTTCAGCTATGCTGTAATGAGGTTTTCGCTACGCGGTAATATATTAGCGGCGGGAGTTATTTGACGAGCTTCTTGAGGCTTTTGCCGTCGGACATGCGTAGGATGTTGATGCCCTTAGAGAGAGTGTTGCGTCGAGCGCCGTCGAGGGAGTAGAGCGCCTTTATCTTTGCTACCTTGTCTTTGTCTTTGACGACGATAGGAGCGACGGCTGTAACGGAGCCAGCGGCGTCGGGGTCTTGCGTGTCGAGCACCCATGAGAGGTAGTATTCGTCTTCGTCCTGGTCTTCGGGCGAGATGTATGCGAAGCCGGCTATGTAGCGTCCGTCGGCAGAGATGGCGCAGGGCGTATTGAAGTAGCCCTCGTCGTAGTCGGCGAGGCGTGTAGCACCGGGGAAGGCGGTAGCGAGACGCTGTATGTCGCTTTCGCCAGCTTTCCAGATGAAGCCGACGCGCGGTCCGTAAGCGCCGCCGTAGAATCCGACGACCGTGCCGTCGTCAGCGACGCCGAAGCCGTAGACCTCGGCACCGACCTCGGCGAAGCGCTCGTCGTCGTCGTTGGGCGTGAAGAACTCGACCTCGTCGGTTTGGAGGTTGTAGCGAGCGGTGGAGATGAGAGAGCCGGAGTCGCCGAGGAAGTTCTCGTAGTTGATGATGAGCCACTTGCCGTTGGGGGACATTGTTGTCTGGTCGCAGCTGAACATGGCGTAGGGCTTTGAGGACTCAGCCGTAGCGGCGAAGTATGGACGAGAGACGGGGTAGGGGAAGAAGGTGGAGCCGTCGTTGAGCAGCGCCCATGTGGTGGCAGGACGTGTAGCCATATCGTCGACGAAGTAGCCGGAGATGGTGGCGTTGTCGGCTACGGAGAGTGCGGCGCCGCCAGCGGACTCGTATCCGAGGAAGGAGTTAGAGGGGAGCGGTAGGTCGCGGGGCGTGCCGTCGTGGAAGATGCAGGGCGTGCCTTCGGTCTGTGTGCCGTCGTAGCGTGCTCCGACGATGTAGCCCCCCGAGGGGCTGATGCCGTTGAAGAGATACTGGTCGGTGGCGCCGTAGGTAGTGCATTTCTGCGTAGAGAAGTCGAACGTAGAGGCCGGTCCGTTCCATCCGACCGCGAGGCCGTTGTTGGCGATAGCCTTTATCTGGAGGTCGACGTCGACGTTTTCGTCGTCGGAGGGGTTGACGTCGAAGTTGACGATTTTGTCGTTTTCGAGGTCGAATATAAAGCCTCCGAAGGTAGAGGCGTTAGATCCGGCGACGAACTTGGCGTTTGGCGACATAGCGGTGATAGTGAGTCCGTTATGGTCGGCGTCAGGCAGTTCGGTGATGCCGTTCTGTGCGACAGCAGCGCTAAGCGAAGCGATAATCGCAGCGATAGAAAGTAGCGTTTTCTTCATGTTGTGCGTGTGTTTGTTAAACAAAATGTTATCTATTTGCGTGCAAATTTAGAAAATTTTTTTTTGTTTACAAAAGGAAACTTGAAAAAAGTTTATTAAAACGAGTTTTTGCTTTCAATTACGGATATATTTCTATATGGCTGCTACCGGAGTTGCCGTCCTTGATGATGCGTATCTGTGTGGTAATGCGTTCGGACATGGTGTCGGTATGGCTGATTACGCCTACTTTCTTTCCTTGAGACGACTGGAGCATTGCCAAGGAGTCGATAACTGTGGCAAGAGTGTCGGGGTCGAGCGTGCCGAAGCCCTCGTCGATGAAGAGATTCTCAAAACTGATGTTACGTGACGAGAGAGAGGAAAGCCCGAGCGCCAGTCCGAGCGAGACGATGAAAGTCTCGCCACCAGAGAGAGACGTCGTGTCGCGCACGTCGTCGGCACGGTCGTGGTCGACCACGCGGATGCCGAGCGAATTCTTCACCTGCTGAAGTTCGTATCGAGAGTTGAACTTTCTGATTTCGACGTTTGCATGCTCAATGAGGAAGCGCAGCGTGTAGCATTGAGCTATCTTGCGAAGGGTCTTGCCGTCACCCCCGATGGCGTCAGCGATCTCCTCCCATTCGCGTTTTGCGACTTCCGCTTTCTGCTTTTGCGCAAACATATTGCCCATCAGTTCTTTAGCCATGTTGTGACGTTGGAGTCGGGCTTTGGTGTCGATGAGTTCTTGGTTGGAGACGTTCTCAAGTTCTGCTTTTTTTGCGAGCAGCGCCTCTTTCTGCATATCGGGTTTCTTCTGCAGAAGCTCGTGCATAGAGCGGTTTTCGTTGCGAAGAGTAGTTTCTGTAGAGGTGAAGGCATCTCGCAACCGCTTTTGTATGGTGCGTATGTGCTCCCAATTCTCGGTAGAGTAGAGGAGATGAGCGATAGAGTCTTCAGTAAGAATATTCTCGGTATGAGCCTTGTTGTAGTCTGCCAGCCACGCAGAAAGTTCAGTATTCCGCTTGTTTATAGAGTCGTGCTCTTTTTCTTTCTGCGTTTTGGTTGCAGATTCTTTTCCCAGAACCTCATTGAGTAGTTCGCGCAATCGTGAAATGGCTTCAGTCTTAGCTTTCACTAAACTGTCAGCCTTTGACTTGGCTGCGTTCAGCGAATTCTCAAATTCGTCAGGATCCTTGTCTCCAATCTCTTTATTCAAATCAAGCCGCTTTGTTTCAACGATATGCTGCGCATCAACCAAAGCTTCTGCTGCAGACGAGAAAACGGCAGCTTTATCTGAGAGTTGGGCTTTAAGATTTTCGGTTTTTCCCTTTTCAGTTTCGAGCAATGTGTTCGCTTCCGTTACTCTTTTTTCTGCCGTCTGTATCTTTTCTGATGCAGTTTTGGTGTATTCCTGCTTTGCCTTATCAGCTGCATCCATCTGCTTGCGGAGTTTGTCTACAAGCTTTACCTGCTCGTTGTATGCCTTTAGTTCTGCGTCGGAAAACTTTACCTTCTTTTCGATTTCCGGCATGAGCGATCTGAGTAGATCTTCAGCCTCCGGCCAGTTGTTATGCGCGCAAGCTATCACTTTCCATTCGTCAGAAAGGCTTGCAGTTTCAGAACGGAGCGTTTCTATAGTTTTGCTTATACCGTCTAAAAGTCCTTTGTTCCTACTCTGTTCTTTGGTGAGCTGCTGTTTTTCTGTCTGTTGGGCGTTGATCTGCGCACGTTTACCGTCAATAAGAGCGTTCATATCGTCGATTACCGGTAAGATGGCATCCTTGTCGCTGTAAGGATGATGCGTAGCACCACATAGCGGACAAGCTTCACCTTCTGTCAGATTGCTACGATGCAAAGCCCAGTTTTCGCTTGTCATAAGGGCGTACGACTTGAGAAGAATCTCGAGTTCCTTATTAAGTTCTTCGATTCTGTATTTCTTAAGTTGTTCTGAGATTACAGCGTTTCTGTCTGTCAACACCTTTTGCTGGCAGACATTCTTGTCGTGTTCTGTACGCTTTGCCTTCAAAGCTGCTTGTATGCGAATGGCAGAATTGAGGTCTGTAAGGTTTCGTTCTGCCATCGTCTTAGCATTCTGAAGCTTCGCAGCATCGCAACGTTCAAGCTTTTTGTTTTCTTCATCGTATGAAGAAGTGGCATCATCAGCCTTTTGCGACAAAAGCTTCTCTTCTTCCTTCGTTCGCTGTTGCAAGGCAATCAGACTTTCCTTCGATTTGCTAAGCACAGCTTCTGCAGCTTCAATATTTTTCATGTTATCAGCTACAGCTTTCTCAGCTTTAACTTTGGCATTCTCGGCTTCAGTTTTTGCTTTTGCCTTGTCATTGAGAGCTGTCTGCAAAGCCTCGAGTTCGGTTTTTATCTGGCGGGCTTTATTGATATGAGGTTTTTGAATTTCAAGCTCCTCCGAAGCCTTTTGTGCATTGGCTACAAGCAGTTTGAGTTCAACATCTTCCTCTTGCTTTATCTCCTTTTCTTTATTTAAGATAGCAGACTCCAACTCTTTTAGGGTTTTCTCCAAAGAAGCAATGTTTGTTTCGGATGTCTTGATATCCTTTAACAGGGCTACGGCAGGAAGGGTTGCATCGTGAAGCGAGAGACGGGCTGCTTGCTCTGCAAAAGCATCTATCTGACTTTTTGCTTCGTTGAAAGCCTGCTCAAATTTTACGATGTTTTGCTGGTGCTTTTCAAAAGTAGTGTACCAGGCAAGCGCTTCTGTTATTTTCTGCAACTCCTCTTTTATCTGCTTATCCAACTTCTCCAGTTCGTCGATGCGCTCCTTTACGCTACAGAGATCTTCTTCTGGTATAAGGTCCTTCTCTTGAGCTGTGAAGTTGGCTGCAATCAGATCGTAGGCTTTAACGGCTTCGTCCTTTTTCTGCTTTATCTCTTTGGCTATGTTTGTGTACAATTCCTCACACCCGATGAGCTTTTCGAGCAATTCATAGCGTTCATTTTCCTTGGCAGTAAGGAAGTTTGCAAACGATCCTTGGGCTATAAGTACGGTTCGCAGGAACTGTTCGTAGTCCAGACCGATGATAAGAGGAAGTCTATTCCAGTCGTCAACCTCTTCTGTAGATACACCATTGTTGACATCAATCTTGTAGAGAGACAGAGTAGGATCTTCAAACTTTTTAGTTTTCATGCGGACATACCATTCTGCACGGTATAGCGTGCCGTTGTTCGCAAGAAAAGTAAGTTTGCTATAGCCTTCCTTCTTGCCACGTGTGAGTATGTTGCGCGAGTCAGTAGGCGCAAGACGACATTTCTCTTCAGAACTCAAATTGCCGAATACTTCGATATTCTGATTGCGGTCGCCTTTCTTGCGTGGATAGCGTGGTGCACGATTGTATAGCGCAAGGCATATAGCGTCAAGAATCGTAGACTTGCCGCTACCGGTAGGACCGACAATACTGAATATCGTACTGTCGCCTAATGCTCCTTCTTCAAAGTTGATTGTCTCGCCTCCTATACGGTCGAGAGATGCAAGGTTCTGTATTTCGAGCTTTATGAATTTCATTAGTTCATGTTTCCTTTAATGTGTTCGAGTAACTGCTTGAGAATCATCTCTTGATGTTCGGTCATTTCCGCATTGTGTTTAACAGCGAACGTTTCCTTTAACGTGTCAAGAGGGTCGCGATTGAGGATGTCATCAATACTTTGAATATGATGGTTGTCGGCTATCGTACTGAGGTCAAGAGTGGGTATTATTTTCTGTATTTTACAAAGAACTGCATTCTTCTTGCTGATGATTGCCTCCAGTTCCTTGATGTCATCATTACTTACCTTCTCCAGTTTCACCTTAAGGACAAGATACACGAAATTGTCGTCCAACTTATCGTCCGTTCTATTAGGCAACTTCTCTCTGATTAGTTTCTGTAGCTTCTTAGGAGTGAGTTCTTCGTCTCCTTCCGGCAGGATGCATAACTTATGCTGTGGCGTATATTCGATAAACTCCACCTTAGGCTTTTGTGTGTTGGAGATCGTTACCATATCGACACCATGTCTGTAGTCTATTTCTGCAAAAGACATAGGCAGAACACTTCCCGTATAACGTGCCCAGTCTGTATTCCATATATGTTGACGCTTATGTATATGGCCACAGGTAAGGTAGTCGGGGTGTCCAATCCAACCTTGCATGTTCACCTCCTCCTGACCACCAATGACAATCTTCTCGCTGGCATCCTTTGTAGCGATGTCAGCGCCTTTAGCGTACATGTGTGCCATCATTACGATTGGCCTGTCGGGATAAGTCTCACGAGCCATACTTGTGAGGTTGCGCAGAAAGGTGTTTACTCCTTCCGAATAACATGCATTCTGCACAATATCGCTTCGCAGGTATGGAACTGTGAGCACAACAATTTCTTCCCCATTTTTAGTTCTTACGGGTACCATTAGGTCGTTGTAATCAATTTCCCATTTCCCGCCGTCGTTGTCAGCGTTCCATGTGCGACGCACGTTTCCCCTTATCTCTACATTATGTCGTGTGAGGAGGGCGCGAGGAGCTTCAAGACGACTGGCTGAGTCGTGATTGCCCGCTGTTATGATGATCTGCATCTGAGGGGATGCTTGGGTGGCGTCAGCCAGAAACTCATAATAGGCAGATTGGGCAGCAGCGGAAGGATTGCCATTGTCGAACACATCGCCTGCTATAAGAAGGGCATCGGGCTGTTGCTCTTCAATTCTTTGAAGAAGCCATTTTAGAAAGTGTTTATGCTCTGGCAGACGGTCGTTGCCATGGAAAAGGTTTCCGATGTGCCAGTCGCTTGTTGTTATCAGCTTCATATGTTTAGTTTTTCTTCTCAAGTTCGTGAAGGCTCTCCATTTTCTTTGACTCGAGGAATTCGTAGATGCCGCCCAGGTGTTCTTGAACGCGTCCGTCTCCGAATTCGTAGACTTTAGAGACGAGGCCGTCAAGGAAGTCGCGGTCGTGGCTTACGACGATGAGCGTTCCGTCGAAGTCCTGTAGTGCCTGCTTGAGCACGTCTTTGGTGCGTAAGTCGAGGTGGTTTGTCGGCTCGTCGAGGATGAGCAGGTTGACCGGCTGGAGCAGCAGTTTGAGTATAGCGAGTCGTGTGCGTTCCCCTCCGGAGAGCACCTTCACCTTCTTTGTCGACTCTTCGCCTCCGAACATGAAGGCTCCGAGTAGGTCGCGTATTTTGTTGCGTATCTCACCCTTCGCCACGTCGTCGATGGTCTGGAAGACAGTGAGCTCGCCGTCGAGGAGCGACGCCTGGTTCTGTGCGAAGTATCCGATCTGTACGTTGTGTCCGATCTGTAGCTTTCCCTGGTTTTTCAGTTGTCCCATGATGCACTTGACGAGAGTAGACTTACCCTCGCCGTTTCGCCCGACGAAGGCTATCTTGTCGCCTCTCTCGACGGTAAGATTGACGCCGCTGAAGACAGTCTTGTTGTCGAACGCCATGGCTACGTCGTTCATTTGGACGGGGTATGCTCCGCTTCGTGGAGAAGGCGGGAACTTCAGTCGGAGGTGGCTTGTATCCTCCTCGTCGACCTCGATGAGTTGGAGTTTTTCGAGCATTTTTACGCGGCTCTGCACCTGGAGTGTTTTTGAGTATGTGCCCTTGAAGCGTTCGATGAAGTCGCGCGTCTCGGCGATGAATTTCTGCTGTTCTTCGTATTTCTTGAGTTGCTGTTGGCGTCGCTCTTTTCGCAGCTCGAGATATTGGCTGTATGAAGCCTTGTAGTCGTAGATGCGTCCGAGGGTGACCTCGATGGTGCGAGTTGTTATGTTGTCGACGAATTTTCGGTCGTGGCTGATAACGACTACCGCCTTAGAGCTGTTGCTGATGAACTGTTCGAGCCATTGGATAGACTGGATGTCGAGGTGGTTGGTAGGCTCGTCGAGTAGGAGGACGTCCGGCGACCTGAGGAGGAGTTTAGCGAGCTCGATGCGCATTCGCCATCCTCCGGAGAACTGGCTTGTGGGGCGGTTGAAGTCGGAGCGTTGGAAGCCGAGTCCGAGGAGCGTCTTCTCGACGTGCTCGTCGAAGTGGGTGGAGTCGATGGCGTAGAACCGCTCGGAGAGGGCGGACAGCTTCTCGATGAGCAGCATGTAGCCGGGGCTCTCGTAGTCGGTGCGCGTAGTGAGCTGGTTGTTGATGCGGTCGATTTGCGCCTGGATTTCATGGAGATGGGCGAACGCCTGGCACGTCTCGTCGAACACGGTGTGCTTGTCTTCGGTAAGGAGGTGCTGGGGGAGGTAGGCCACGACGCAGTCTTTGGGCGCCGAAACGGAGCCGCGTGTGGCTGTGCGGACGCCGGCCAAGATCTTGAGCAGCGTGCTCTTGCCGGCTCCGTTCTTGCCCATGAGAGCTATGCGGTCCTTCGGGTTTATCTGGAAGGAGACGTCTTTAAAAAGGGTGGTGCCGCCGAACTCGACGGTTAGTGCATCGACTGTAATCATGTGTGCTTATTGGGTTGTTATTTAACTTGTCTGTAATAGGGGTTTTGGGGTGATTCATCCGCAAAGTTACGAATTTCTCGATTAAAATTGCTAACTTTGCTGGCTAAAAGAGTTTTTGGCTGCTGAGACCTTTAGATTGGTTGGTGCAGCAGAGACTGCTGCACCCCCTTGAGGGAGCTTGGCTGCGGAGACCTTTAGAAAGGTTGAGGGTGTGTGAAAACTCAATTAACGCGGGCTGAAAGCCCAACATCACATAGCCCAGGGCAGCGCCCTGGGTGTTGAGTGTATATGTTGAATAGTGCGCCCTGTAAGGGCAACAGCTTAATAATTAGGCTTTTGCCCTTACAGGGCGTGGGGTTAGTGTGGCGCATATTTACCCAGGGCGTTGCCCTACCCTTTATACACATCTTTGACAATTCTCAACATCTCACATTTGCAGAA
>OMEM01000086.1_pt1 | contig 10425 bp, 7 predicted proteins | sample 1645421 | NCBI WGS metagenome assembly OMEM01 (sample SAMEA103958138, study PRJEB25191) | human gut metagenome | biome: human-associated habitat [ENVO:00009003]; feature: intestine environment [ENVO:2100002]; material: feces | place: Germany | collected 2013/2015
CACTCATAAATCGCTCATTCTAAGCTATTCGGCAGATTTTAGCGTAATTTTCATCAAAAAAAGGTGGCGCATTCCCCTGTCAATGTGTCTACTTCCTATGTTTTAGGTGTCTACTTCGTAGGAAGTAGACACCCATTTTAACGATTTTTTTCTTTTATTATGCGTTTTTCTGATATTTATTGAAAAATGGTTAATCCTGTTTTTTATCATCTGGTGCTGCATTTGCAACTTGTTCTTCTCGCCATTCGGTAGGCGTACAACCTTCCTTTGACTTGAATATCCGGTACAGATAGGTACGGGCAGAGAAGCCACACTCGGCAGAAATAATGTCATTACTATAGTCTGGAAATTCCAACATCATCTTCTTTGCCGCATTGAAACGTATATCACCAAGCCATATTCTGAATGTAGTTTTCAGATACTGGTCGAAGAATACAGATAACTCATCCTTGGAGATACAAAGTGTGCGAGAGAGGGTAAGCATATTCACAGTACTGTCCTTATATCCTAAATTCGCACACCATGCTTCAAGACTTTTCTGGATGAAATCTCTGCGCTCATCGGAAAGTGGTTGTAAAGATTCTGTTCTGCTATCAGCAGAGGTCTGCTGTTTAGCAGAAAGTGCCCCCCCCATACCTATATTCTGTTCCCACTAAGGCATCGTTTTCCACTTCTTTATCCAAGAGTTCTTCGGTAGGGATATAACTGCTGCCGAGAGCGATAAATGTAAGATTGAAGAACAGCAAGGCAAGCAATACAGCTGGACCTACTATATATAATAAGGTAGTAGAAAAGATGGCAACTGGCATAGCGAGAACTGCGAGCCATAGAATGATTACACTGGCACGCGAATATCTTACGTAAGGCAACAAATCCGTTGCAGCCATTGTCTCCAACATATTTTTACGCCTAATCATCTCCTGAATAATCATGTATATGCAATAGAAAACACTTACGCAAAACAGAGTCAGCATCAGATAAAGCCCCTCTCTGATATACAGGCTATGATGAAGACTGATACCCACGCAAAAGGCCACAATGATGGCAGCATAAATGCCACTACACATCAGTATCATCTTTCTGAGGTTAGCACGGGTGGTTTCTATGTTGTAGATTCCTATGGAGATGAGCGAGAAGCAGGGGGTATAGAGGAGGATGTTGATGACCGCCCCCAGATTATCGTGCATAGCACGGAACCCGAAAGTCATCTGCAGCACATATTGTATCGCCAGTCCTATCAGGGCAGCAACAATCATCCATCGAGAACGCTCATACCGCTTGTTCTCCCATCTTACATGCAGATGAGAGAGTGCTACGATGAAGGCATTGATGAGCATGAATATAAAACATGCAAACTGAAGTAGAAATAATGAATCCATACGCTTCTTATCTTTTGTTTACTTTCTTGTATTTTTGATTACTTGCTGTAGGATTATCTGGATTAGTCATCTGCAAATACCCTGCAGTAACAAGGGATGTAATGTAACGCTCTCGGTTCTTGGTTTGATTGGATAAACCAAGGCGTTCCATGATCTCTGCGGTGGTTCGAGGAACTGAACAGAAATTGACTATATCACTTTGCTTATTAGACAATGACACTTTTTTAGTGTCAGAGTCTTGGACTTGGTTACTTTTTCCCTCGACTTGGTTACTTTTCCCCTCGACTTCGTTACTTTTTTCCTCGACTTGGTTACTTTTTCCCTCGACTTGGTTACTTTTTCCCTCGACTTGGTTACTTTTTCCCTCAACTTGGTTACTTTCTCCCTCAACTTGGTTACTTTCTCCCTCAACTTGGTTACTTTCTCCTCTCCAAACTGTGATGACAAATTCCTGTGCCTTGTTATTATTCATAAATGTGACATTGATGTCTTCGTCCAGAGCACGAGTGATGCCGCTACCTACACCAGTGTATGGCAGCAAGTATATAGCATTGTTAAAAAGAAACATATTGCGAGGCATGGAAGTTCCAGCCTTGATGTCATCAATAGTGAGTCCGTTAGGCAATGCACCTGGACTGTGAATCTCCACACGATTGTCGAAAATGAAAATGCGAACAGGGGCTTTCATGTTCAACGAACGGTGTACAAGGCTGTTTACAGTGAACTCAACCAAGCTTGTATAAGGTATTTCCAACTTACCCATGCTGTTGAATTCATCTCCTACTTGCACATTATGTAGGTTACGAGTGAAGAAATCCATGATAGTGTCATATTGATGAAGCAGATTCCCCTCCATATCTGCATCATTCACCTTGTCACGGAACACCTTGCTGCCAACACTGTTGTCAGCAAAACAGATACACTTGGCTGTCATCATTGGCATCCAGCGTTGGGTATATTTGCCAAACAGAAGCATGGCAGCAACAGTCAGTGTGCCATCGGGACGGATAAATCGCAGATTGCGAAGTATCTTCTCACAGTCATGTCCCTTAGCTATGGCAGAGCAAATCATATCAAGTGATGCTTCATTAAAAGCGTCACCTGTCAAGCCTTTCTTCTCCAAAACTCTTTCAAAACGGTTGCCCAAAAACTGTTTGATGGTCGTTGCATCAAGGTCGTTGACAGTTGCATCCCTAACACCAGCCTCGTCTGGTGCAAAACTACCGCAGTCGGTCATCATTTCTGCAAGTTCAGCATTATCGAACACTTTACGCTTGTCGGCACCATTCTTCACCCATACGATTCCCTTATTATCATGATAAGGCTTGTTGAGTCCTTCCTTCACAGTAGCAATAACCAAGTTGCCATCCTCGACCTCAACAGTATCTATCTTTATCAGAATGGATGGCACTACGTTTTCTGAAGCAATATCACTCAATAAGTTGGTAGTTTCTTGTACCTCAGAATACGACAAGGCATTGATCTCTCCAGTCTTATCCTTTATACCAACTACCAACTTGCCACCATGTGAATTACTGAACGCCACTAACTCACAAGCAATATCATATTTGTCGAGAATGCGTTCCTTGAACTGCACCCCCGATACCTCGCCAGCGTTTATCTGTTTCAATATATCGTCCATCATTCTTTGATACATTCTTTGTTCAACAAATCGTTTACATCCACTTTCAGCAAATCAGAAATCCGTATTAAGGTTTCCAAGTCTGGTTGGCAAGTGTTGGTGCACCATTTAGAAATGGTTGCTTGGTCTTTACCCAACATTTCTGCCAACCACTTGTTTGAGTGCTTGGTTACTGCCAACATTATCTTCAATCTGTTTACATCTTTCTTTGCCATACTATATATATAAATAGGTAAATACACTTGCAAAAGTACAATAATAATTTTAAATAGAGGTGTAATATTCTCAAAAAAATTACAGAAATCGTAAATAATTGAAAATTTCGCATTATTGTAATAGGCTTTACTTTGAATGTTCTTATCTCATCAAAGCAACATAAAGGGACAAAGCAAGTTATACTTAAAGGTATTTGGGGTGCTACATAAACCGATTCATAAATAATCCTAAAATGAAAGCAGAAAAGTTTGTTTTTAAGAATTTAGTTTTAACTTTGCACTTGTAAAAGGAGTGTTCTTTGCATATTGCAAAATACAGAAATGAGCAGAAGTCCGCTCATTTCCATATTGTTACCTATAAGATATAGGTAAACGCCCAACTTCTTGATATTCAATTAAAGACAAGTTTAGAGCGAGTTATGACAATTAACTATCCTTGGTTAGTTTCTAATCGTATTTATCTGGATCCTTCTTTAAGAGAAAATGATACCTTGGACGATGTAGTCAAAGATCTTTTTGATGAGTATCCAAAAGATTCTACTATAGAGCAGAACATAAAATCTTGGATTGATGATGAAAAATGTATGCCACCATTTGATCCTATTCAAATTGATCGTGACGGGGGTGAGTGGGTTGTACTTCAAGGATATGATACAAGAAAAGAAAATGATGATGTTGAAAAAGAACAAACACGAGAACGTTTCTTGTATTATAACACTTGTCTTGTGGATTTGAAAAACAAAACAATTTTTGCTGAATGGGCAAAGACTGCCAATTTTTATGGAAGATGGATGCCTGAATCAACCGGGTCTATTGATTTTCTATGGAATGATTATCCATGGGCAAACACATACACGTCTTCTATATATGAGGATGGGTATGTTGATAAGAAGATACCATGTGATGTAGAATTGACATACGAAGCAGAGTTGCAGGAGGATTTTAGAGGTATTCAAAGTGAAGAAAATATTGCATCGACAGTTTATGCTCCATGTCGTGATATAATGGAATCTCTTGGACTTTACACGGCAGAGCGTGGTATCGTAAGAAAGAGTGATAATGGAGAAATTGTGGCTATAAACAGATTGGTTTTAGGTGAGAGTTTCCATGGACTACTCATCAAGAGAACATTTCTTAATGAATACTTAAAAAAGCAAAGGAAATGTCTATTTTATTGTCTTCTCGGAGAAAAGAACCTTATCTCTGCTCCACATTATCAAATTCTAGTTAGAAATGATTTGACAGGAGCGGCTTTGTATATAGAAAATGATGTTGTAGAAATGATACAGCCATTGAGATTTGAGCCAAGAGAAGAACCTGAAAAAGAGCCTGAAGGTGAAGATGAATATGGTTTAGGGATGCCAATTGAAAAATGGTTAGCCATGTCCAAGCAAAGTTCAAGTGCTATCATTGACAGATTAAAAGAATTGGCTGAATTGTCAAAACAAAATGGAGCAAAAGAATAATAAAACTATATTGATATATTCATTCAAACAATGAACCTTTTTCCTGACTTCGTCACTTTTTAAGACATGCTTGTAAATGCTTGATAATCAAGAATTATTCTTGTTGCATTGAGTGACGCGCAAAAAGACTGGTAAAATAACAAGCTCGCCCCCTATACGAGAAAAGACCTGATTTTTTGCATTCTTGCCGAGAAATATTAGATGATTTGTATTTCTTGGGTTTAACTCCCGATAATACCTCCTAAAGAAGCAACTTTAAAAAATATACATACATATTTAGACTTAAAGATTTAGATATTTTGGGTAGCAAGGCGGAGCTTACCGCGCTGCCGGAGGGCAAACTGCTCATTAACACAATTAATGCTCATTCGTACAACACGGCGCGTAAGGATGAACTGTTCGCAGAGGCGCTGACAAACGGTGATGTGCTCATTCCGGATGGGGTGAGCATCGTGAAGGCGTGCAGATGGATAAAGGCAAAGAGCCTGCCGAAGGAAAGAATAGCAGGATGGGATCTCTTCGAGTTTGAAATGAACAAACTCGAAGAATGTGGAATGAAGAATGTGGAATGTGGAGTGAATGGTGAAGAATGTGGAATGAATAATTTTTCATTGGACAATTCACAATCGGCTTCAGCCGACCACTCTTGCTCAGGCAAGCGTCTCTATGAGCCGAGCGCAAAACTCAAAATTCAAAATTCTTGCTCTGGCAAGCGTCTCTACGAGCCGAGCGCAAAATTCCGTGAGCGTCCGCTCACGGTAATGTTCATGGGTAGCTCGCAGAAGGTGCTTGACCTTATTGTGAAGCGGGCGGCTGAGGTATACCCGCACTTGAAGATCGTTACCTACTCGCCGCCGTACAAGCCGGAGTTCTCGGAGGAGGATAATAAGGCTATCGTTGAGGCGATAAATGCGGCTGACCCCGACCTGCTGTGGATAGGCATGACGGCGCCGAAGCAGGAGAAGTGGACCTACTCGCATTGGAACGAACTCAACATCCACTGTCATGTGGGCACTATCGGTGCGGTGTTCGACTTCTTCGCCGGCACCGTGGAGCGTGCGCCTATGTGGTGGCAGCGTCATGGACTGGAGTGGCTCTACCGACTGCTGAAGGAGCCGAAGCGTATGTGGAGACGGTACATCATCGGCAACACGCTGTTCCTTTGGAATATGCTGAAGGAGAAGGTATAGGGATAAACCTATGGGGCACGCAAGATTGTTGTGGTTTTATTTCTTATTTCGCCTGGTTTACAAATCGTGATATTTGTGTATACATTACTCGCCAAAGCTTTTGGTGGAGGCTTAACTAAAAAACGAAGGATATGATACAGAAGAGAACAAAGAGAATGGCAAGAACAGCCATTGTGGCGGCGTCATTGACGCTGTCTGTCTCGGCGACGGCGCAGGAGAAGCGTGATGAGATGGACGCAAAGACCGTGTCCATGTTGCTGGAAAAGGCTGATGTGCAGCCCGATAGTAAGGATGTAGTGCGCATGATGCCGCTTAGGATAATGCCAGGGGCAACTCATTTCCTCAAGGATTGCCATCGTGCGGAGGAATGGAGGGCTACTCCCGTGAGCCGCGGCGTGTTTGGTCTGACCGACGACGGCGTGACGTATACACTTTATAACATCGACGGCTATGCCCTCTCTGACGATCGCGAATGGTGCGTGACGTCGATGGAGCGCATTCCAGAGATGGGGTTCCCGGGCGTATTGCTCCACAAGACTGCCAAGGGGCTAACCGTTCCTGACGGTACGCAGCTTTATCTTGTTGACCAGCATGGCCTGGCGAAGCCCATGCCGCCGAAGTATGTCGATGCAACCAACTTTGTGGACGGACTCTGCGCAATTGCGACGAAGGTGGACGGGATGGTCGCAGACTGGCATTTCATGGACACGGGACTGCGTGAAGTGTATCCTTCCATCAAGACATATCCGAAGCAGGTGGGCGGCAAGAACTACACCATAGCTCCTCTCCGCGAGAACCGCAGGGCTGTCTATGTAGCAGAAAACGCCTTCAGCGGCGCCTGGGGCTACCTCGGCGCCGACGGGAGGATGGTCATACAGCCGCAATATAGCTCTGCACGCTCTTTCTCGAGCGGTCTTGCCCTCGTTTCGAAGGGCGACTTCGGCGACGACTTCTTTTTCATAGACCTCGGCGGTACGAAGCGGTTTGAGCCGAAGAAGACGAATCCCAATCTCGTTGATCCACAGGCGGTGAGCGACTATGCTCCGCGTCTGGGGCTTTGTACCGTGGCTCCAATGCAGGATGACAACGACGAGGACGACGGATACTACGCCCACTACTATAACGCCAGCGGCAATTCTTGTGGCAAGGCTCTTTGGGGAACGCCATTTATTAAGTCAAACGCTTATGCCCGTAAGTTCGTCGATGGCGAGGAGCGCACCTGCATAGTGACGGGGAGCAGTGGCGCAGGCGACGTGGAAGTCGGAGCGGTGTCTGAGGTCGACTTCCATACTGCACAGTGGGGTACGCCGTGGGTGGACGATGGCGGCGTCATGCACTATTCGGCACAGCTGACGGACAACGGAATCGGCATCGGTTCACAGTATCCTATGAGCTGGGAAGTGGGCGATTTCTCTGCCGACGGCTATGCTACGGCCTCAATCATGAGTCCCAACGGGATGATGAAGTTCACGGGCATTATAAACCGCCAAGGCATCTTTGTGGTAGTTTATCAGATAGAGGGCGGAGAGGAATAGCTCATGTGTCACCATTCTGATACTTTATTGACATTCAAAATTATTGCTGTCCGCTGGATAGTATCAGTCATTCTGATAAAGACAAGCGGAAACCTTAAGGTTGCATTATAACCTTTTGGTTTCCGCTTTTTTTATTAGATCAGTTAAGAAGGATTGCAATGCCTCAGCCTATTTTAAGCTAAACTTAAGCGTCTGCACATCACGGCTGTTGGGGCCGACCATGATGTCGAAGTCGCCTGGCTCACACTTATACTCGAGCTGCTGGTTGTAGAACATCAGATCATCGGGAGTAACGGTAAAGCTCACCGTCTTGGTCTCGCCCTTTTTCAAGTTTATACGCTTGAAGCCTTTTAATTCTTTCACGGGGCGTGACAAGCTGCCAACAAGGTCGCGAACATACAGCTGTACCACCTCGTCGGCATCGCGATCGCCAGTGTTGGTGACGTCAACCGTGAGGGTCAGGCTGCCACCCATCGTGAGGGTGTCGGATGAGAGTCGGGGCTTGCCATAGCTAAACGTGACATAAGACAGACCATAGCCGAAGGGGAATAGCGGATCGTTGTCGATGTCGAGGTAGTTGCTTCGGAACTTTGAGAACCACTTGCCTTCTTCAAGCGGACGACCTGTGTTGAGGTGGTTATAGTAGAGCGGAATCTGTCCCACGCTCTTGGGCATGGTGGCGGTTAGCTTGCCGCTCGGACATTTGTCGCCAAAGAGCACGTCGCAGATGGCATCTGCCGTTTCGCATCCTCCAAACCACACATTGAGAATGGCATCAAAGTTGTCGTTCTCCCATGTCATCACCGTTGGACGGCCAGAGAAGTTGAGTAGCACGATGGGCTTGCCAAGCTTCTTCAGGGCGGCGAGCATGTCGCGCTGGGCATCGGGCATGTCAAGGCTGCTGCGGCTGCAACACTCGCCGCTCATCTCCGACGACTCGCCCACGGCAGCCACGATGACATCAGCATTGCGTGACACGGCGATGGCTTCATCGAGAATCTCCTTGTCGGAACGTTTGTCGCGCTCATATATTCCTGCATTAGCCTCAAGCTTGGTATCGTGCATGAAGTTGGAGCCTCTGGCATACAGCACCTCTGCCTTGTCGCCCACAGCCTCTTTCATGGCTTGCAGCAGCGTTTTGTTTTCATCGAAGCGGGCAATCAGGCTCCATGTGCCCGACATGTTGCGCTTGCTGTTGCCCAACGGGCCGACAAGGGCTATGCGTCCTTTTTTCTGCAAGGGCAGTATCTTGCCATTGTTCTTCAGAAGGACGAATGTCTCGGCGGCAATGTTGCGGGCCTCCGCGCGGTGGGCTGGAGTGAAGATCTCTTTCTTGGCACGCTTCTCGTTGCAATAGCGATAAGGGTCGGCAAAGAGTCCGAGCTTCCACTTGGCCTCCAAGACGCGTCGGCAGGCGGCGTTGACAGCGGCTTCAGACACCTTGCCTTCGGCTATCGACTGAGCCAACGTGCCACGATAACCGTCAGACATCATGTCCATGTCGGTACCGGCGTTCAGGGCAAGTGCCGACACGGTCATGAGATCGCCCAAACCGTGGTCCATCATCTCGGCGATGGCAGTATAGTCGGTCACGACCATTCCCTTGAATCCCCACATGCCACGCAGCACATCGGTAAGTAGCCAGCGGTTGGCGGTGGACGGTATGCCCTCGAAGGTGTTGAAGGAGGTCATTACGCTCATGGCGCCTGCATCGACGGCGGCCTTGTAGGGAGGCATGTAATAGTTGAACATGCGCCAGCGGCTCATGTCGACCGTGTTATAATCGCGCCCTGCCTCAGAGCCACCGTAAAGAGCAAAATGTTTGATGCACGCCATCACGGTGTTAGGTGCCGACAAATCGGTGCCTTGATAGCCTTCAACCATGGCTCGGGCAACCTGTGAGCCTAAGTAAGGATCCTCACCACTGCCCTCGGCCATGCGTCCCCAGCGCGGGTCTACACAGATGTCGAGCATGGGCGAGAAGGTCCAGTTTAAGCCGTCGGCCGATGCCTCCTGTGCCGCTATCTGTGCGCTGCGCTTTATGGCCTGCATATCCCATGAGCAAGAGAGCGAGAAGGGAATGGGGAACACCGTCTCGTAGCCATGGATAACGTCCATGCCGAACAGCAACGGAATCTTCAGACGGCTTTGCTCCACCGCTATCTTCTGCATGTCGCGTATGTTCTTCACGCCTTTAAGATTGAACAGTCCGCCCACTTCGCCGCGCGTTATCTTTCCGGCGATGTCGCTGCTTTTGGCCTGTCCAGTAACGATTGTTCCAGTGACGGAGAGGTTTAGCTGTCCGATTTTCTCCTGTAGTGTCATCTTAGCCATCAGGTCATCGATAAACTGGTTCATCTTGCCTTCGTCGGCTTCGTGTGTCTTGGCCTGCATGCTGCACAAGGGCAGCAATGCCAATGATGCCAATGCTAAAAATTTTCTGATTTTCATAAGTGTGTGATAAAAACGAATTAAAGGTGGCCCGATAAGACTCTTCATGTCGGCCCTGTGTGTAGGGCGGCTGCGGCACACTGACTTCGTAGAGCAGGTTGTCGATGTTGCGCACAAAGTTAGTATAAAACTATTAGAAAGAAGATAAATTCCTTTGGTTTAACACTAACTTGTGTTTAACGACATGTATAAATCTTTGCGTATGGCACATGAAAAACTTCTTATGTGTGAAACGAACTTACACAGGTATGGACTATATCTTGCAATTCCATTAACATTTAGCAATGTAGATGGGAAGGTTTACAGCGCTTTCATATTTTGTAGACTTTTTCATAACTGTATCTTTAATGTCTGTGGCAAAAGTATTATGAAGGTGTTCCAATTATTAGCACAGGTTGAAAAAAACTTCTGTTTTTGTGAGTTTTTTATAAGAAACATTTAACCTGTATTGATAATTGGGTCAGCACGTCAATATCTTTGCCGGCAAATAACGATAAAAACATGAAATATGACATTGTACGAATTGTTACACAAGGTATCGTTTGAC
>OMEM01000104.1_pt1 | contig 9698 bp, 6 predicted proteins | sample 1645421 | NCBI WGS metagenome assembly OMEM01 (sample SAMEA103958138, study PRJEB25191) | human gut metagenome | biome: human-associated habitat [ENVO:00009003]; feature: intestine environment [ENVO:2100002]; material: feces | place: Germany | collected 2013/2015
TTTTATGAACTATTTCTTATCCCGAACTGGGGTTGATACTGACCCTCGGCGCCTACAGCCAAGCCGATGCGCGGGTCAGAGCCGTCAAGCTCTGTCATTGAAGCCACGTTGAGACCAACCTTAGGCTGCAGAGTGAATGTGCCTGCTGCCTGCTGTGCGAACGATGCTACTGAAGACAGCACGAAAGCTGCCATGAGAAATAATTTCTTCATAATTGTTTGAATTTAGATGCACGGCAACGCCCACGAACCATGCCGTTATACGTTGTGTTTTCATAGGACGCCCTCCCTCTCCGCATGGGCGTTAGCCATAGGCATTGCGGAAGAAAAGCGCCCTAATAAATTAAAAGAGCATCGCAAATGTATAAACAATTGACAAATACTGCGGGTTTTGAATAGTTAAATAGCATTAATTCCGTTAATTTGTTCACATTTTCACTCAATTGTTGGAAGAATATGCCAATCTGTGCCATAAAGCTTTTAACCGGAATAATTGTACATCTCGTTTTTTTGCTGTAAATTTGCACTATTCATGTGCGCAAAGCACACGACAATCTACGAAAAAACAAAAACATTCATATAAAACCTAAAAAACGAATCTATGAACAAGTATCCCAAAATTGGTATTCGCCCCACCATCGACGGTCGTCAGGGTGGCGTACGCGAGAGTCTTGAAGAGAAGACAATGAACCTTGCACGTTCGGTTGCAAAGCTTATCACAGAAAACTTACGCAACGGTGACGGCTCACCCGTGGAGTGTGTCATCGCCGACTCTACAATAGGACGCGTCGGAGAGAGCGCTGCCTGCGCCGAGAAATTCGAGCGCGAGGGCGTCGGCTCTACCATCACCGTCACATCATGCTGGTGCTACGGCGCTGAGACAATGGACATGAACCCACACTGGCCGAAGGCTGTATGGGGCTTCAACGGCACAGAGCGCCCGGGCGCAGTATATCTGGCTGCCGTGCTCGCTGCCCACGCACAGAAGGGTCTGCCCGCATTCGGCATCTACGGACACGACGTGCAGGACCTCGCCGACGACTCTATCCCGGCTGACGTAGCAGAGAAGATTCTGCGCTTCGCACGCGCCGCTCAGGCTGTGGCTACAATGCGCGGCAAGTCGTACCTCTCTATGGGTTCTGCCTGCATGGGTATCGCCGGTTCTATCGTCGACCCGAACTTCTTCCAGGAGTATCTCGGCATGCGCAACGAGAGCGTTGACCTCACCGAGATTATCCGCCGCATGACAGAAGGTATCTACGACCACGTAGAGTTTGAGAAGGCTATGGAGTGGACTCGCGAAAACTGCATGACAAACGAGGGCGAGGACATCGCTAACCGCCCCGAGAAGGCAAAGACACGCGAGCAGAAGGACCAGGACTGGGAGTTCATCGTGAAGATGATGATGATCATGAAGGACCTCATGCACGGCAACCCGCGTCTCGCCGAGCTCGGCTACAAGGAAGAGGCTATCGGACACAACGCCATCGCAGGCGGTTTCCAGGGCCAGCGCCAGTGGACCGACTTCTACCCGAACGGCGACTATCCTGAAGCACTCATGAACACCTCGTTCGACTGGAACGGTCTGCGCGAGCCTATCACACTCGCTACCGAGAACGACGCAGGCAACGGCGTGGCTATGCTCTTCAACCACCTGCTCACGGGCAGAGCACAGATCTTCTCTGACGTGCGCACATACTGGAGCCCCGAGGCTGTGAAGCGCGTAACCGGCAAGGAGCTCACCGGAAAGGCAGCAGGCGGCATCATCCACCTCATCAACTCGGGCGCTACAACACTCGACGGCTCTGGCGCAGCTACCGACGCAGAGGGCAAGCCGGTGATGAAGCACTTCTGGGAGATGACAGACAAGGACGTAGACGCTTGCCTCCAGGCTACCACATGGTATCCGGCTAACCGCGACTACTTCCGCGGCGGCGGCTTCTCTTCTAACTTCCTCACACGCGGCGGCATGCCCGTTACAATGGTTCGCCTGAACCTCGTGAAGGGACTCGGCCCGGTTCTGCAGCTCGCAGAGGGATGGACCGTAGACGTTGACCCCGAGATCCACGCTGTTCTCGACAAGCGCACCGACCCGACATGGCCTACAACATGGTTCGTTCCGCGCCTCACAGACAAGGCTCCGTTCAAGGACGTTTACTCTGTGATGAACAACTGGGGCGCTAACCACGGCGCAATCACTTACGGACACGTAGGCGCAGACCTCATCACGCTCTGCTCTATGCTCCGCATTCCGGTTTGCATGCACAACGTGGAGGAGGAGAAGATCTTCCGCCCGGCTTCATGGAACGCATTCGGCATGGACAAGGAAGGCGCAGACTTCCGCGCTTGCAAGAACTACGGACCGATTTACAAATAATTTATAATTGAGAGTTGAGAGTTGAGAACTCTCAATTCTCAACTTTTTTAAAAGGAAAAAACAATGATACAGGATTATCAGATACAGGAATTTCTGCGTCAGGCTCACCGCGTAGGCGATGCAGGCTTGACATTGTGCTCAAGTGGCAACATCTCATGGCGCATCGGCGACGAAGCGCTCGTTTCAGGCACAGGCTCATGGGTGCCGACACTTCCGAAAGAGAAGGTGGCTGTCTGCCGCGTCAGCGACGGCGAAGTGCTCAACGGCGTGAAGCCTTCTATGGAGAGCGGCTTCCACCTCGGCGTGCTCCGCGAGCGCCCCGACTGCGACGTTGTGCTCCACTTCCAGTCGAAGTACGCAACCGTAGTATCGTGCATGACAGAGACACCGAAGGACTTCAACGTAACAGCTGAGGTGCCGTGCCACGTTGGTCGCGAGATACCGGTTATACCTTACTTCCGTCCGGGCTCACCCGAGCTTGCAGAGGCTGTTAAGGCTGCGCTGAAGGACCACAACTCTGCTCTCATGCTGAAGCATGGACAGGTGGTTTGCGGCAAGACCTTCGACGAAGTGTTCGAGCGCGCAATGTTCTTCGAGATGGCATGTCGCATCATTGTGCTCAGCGGCGGCAAATACAACACGCTGACCAACGAGGAAATCGACGACCTTGAGAGCTACGTGTTGGGCAAGAAGGGATAAAAAGATGATGAGATGGTGAGGTGTTGAGATTGGTGTGATGGTGTGATGGTGTGATGGTGTGATGGTGACAATAGCAACATCTAATCTCAACATCTCAACACATCAACCCCTCAACATCTCAACACCTCAACACCTCACCACATCAACATTATCAATATGACCTATTTAGCTATCGACTTCGGCGGCGGCTCAGGACGAGTCGTCGCCGGAACCATTACGGCGGAAGGCGGAAAGAAGCAGCTCACGATGCAGCTCGTACACCGCTTTCAGAACCGACAGGTGCGCCTTGGCGAGCATGTCTACTGGGACTTTCCGGCTCTCTTCGAGGACATGAAGACCGGACTGCGCAAGGCGACGCAACTCGGACTGAAGGTGTCGGGCATCGCCGTGGACACATGGGGCGTAGACTTCGGACTCATCGACCGCAACGGCGACCTCATTGGCAACCCCGTCTGCTACCGCGACGCCCGTACGCAGGGCATGGCTGACGAGTTCTTCGCCAACACCGACCGCACGGCTCACTATAGCGTGAACGGCACGCAGGTGATGGAGATTAACACGCTGTTCCAACTCCTGAGCCTCAAGAAAGCCAACTCGCCGCAGCTGCAGATTGCGGACAAGATGCTCTTCACGCCAGACCTCTTCTCCTACTTCCTCACCGGAGAAGCCAACACCGAGTACACAATAGCCTCAACATCCGAGATGCTCAACGCCACGACACGCGACTGGGACTGGGAACTCATAGACCGTCTCGAGCTGCCGCGCCACCTCTTCTGCCCTATCGTTATGCCGGGCACCGTGCGCGGAAAGCTGCGCAAGGACATCGCTGAGGAGACCGGACTGGGCGAAGTGGACGTCATAGCAGTCGGTTCGCACGACACGGCGAGTGCCGTAGCGGCGGTTCCGGCTAAGGACGACGAGTCGCCAGTGGCGTTCATCAGTTCCGGCACATGGTCGTTGCTGGGCGTAGAGCTCGACAAGCCGATACTCACCGAGGAAGCACGCCGCACAGAGTTCACCAACGAGGGTGGCATAGGCGGCAAGATTACGTTCCTGCAGAACATCACCGGCCTGTGGTTCCTGCAGCGTCTCATGACAGAATGGAAGGAAGAAGGCGACGAACAGCAGTATGACACGCTGCTCGCAGCTGCCGCAGAAGCGGAGATAAAGACCATTATACCGGTGGACGCAAAGGAGTTTCAGAATCCGAAGTCGATGCAGGCGGCTATCTGCGACTATTGCGCCGCGCACGGCCTCGAAGTGCCGCAGACAAAGGCTGCCACAACGCGCATCGTGCTGCAGTCGCTCGCAGCGAAGTATGCCGAGGCAACGGCACACCTCAACGCGATGCTGCCCACGCCGATAAAGAAACTGCACATCATCGGCGGCGGTTCGCAGAACAAGCTACTCAACCGTCTTACCGAAGAGGCTCTCGGCGTGCCCGTTGAGGCAGGACCCGTAGAGGCTACAGCCATAGGCAACATACTCTGTCAGGCACTCGCCAAGGGCGAAGTGGAATCGGTGGCAGAGATGCGTAAAATTGAAATATAAGCAAAGCAAATGAAACAATCTATTCTATCAAAGGACGGCGTGAGCTACGTCGTACCGTTCATTCTCATCACGTCGTGCTTCGCCCTGTGGGGTTTCGCCAACGATATCACGAACCCTATGGTGAAGGCGTTTTCCAAAATCTTCCGCATGTCGGCTACCGACGGCGCACTTGTTCAGGTGGCGTTCTACGGCGGCTACTTCGCTATGGCGTTCCCCGCAGCCATGTTCATACGCCGCTACAGCTACAAGGCAGGCGTGCTCGTCGGACTCGGACTTTATGCGCTCGGCGCGCTGCTGTTCTATCCGGCTAAGATGACGGGCGAATACTATCCGTTCCTTGTCGCTTACTTCATACTGACGTGCGGTCTGTCGTTCCTCGAGACATCGTCGAACCCCTACATCCTGTCAATGGGAACCGAGGAAACAGCGACACGCCGTCTGAACCTTGCGCAGTCGTTCAACCCGATGGGCTCGCTGCTGGGCATGTTCGTGGCGATGAACTTCATCCAGGCTAAGATCAGTCCGCTCGACACAGCGGCGCGCGCACAGCTCAACGACGCACAGTTTGAGGCGGTGAAGGAGAGCGACTTGAGCGTGCTCATCGGTCCGTACCTTGCCATCGGCATCGTTATCCTCGCCATGTTCATGCTCATTCTCTTCAAGAAGATGCCACATAACGGCGACAAGAACCACGACATCAACTTCGTGCCGACGCTGCGCCGCATCTTCTCGCTGCCCCACTACAGAGAGGGCGTGATAGCGCAGTTCTTCTACGTAGGCGTTCAGATCATGTGCTGGACCTTCATCATCCAGTACGGCACGCGCATACTGATGACTGAGGGCATGACCGAGCAGGCAGCCGAGGTGATGTCGCAGCAGTACAACATCATCGCGATGATCATCTTCTGCTGTTCGCGTTTCATCTGCACGTTCCTGCTTCGTTACGTCAACACCGGCCACCTGCTTATGACGCTCGCCATTGTGGGCGGCGCACTCGTCTGCGGCGTAATCTTCCTGCAGAACATCTACGGTCTGTACTGTCTGGTAGGCGTGAGCGCATGTATGTCGCTCATGTTCCCCACCATCTACGGCATTGCGCTCACGGGCTTGGGCGACGACGCCAAGTTCGGCGCTGCGGGTCTCATCATGTCTATCCTCGGCGGTAGCGTTCTGCCTCCGCTCCAGGCTTCGATAATCGACTGCGGCGAGCTCTTCGGCATGCCAGCCGTGAACGTTTCGTTCGTTCTGCCGTTCGTCTGCTTCGTCGTGATCGCCATCTACGGACAGCGCACGTACATGAGAAGCAAGAACAAGCTGAACGGATAACACATCATACATCGAGTAGGAGGAAAACGAAGTTGTTTTCTTCCTACTTTCGTTTTCCGACCTCTCATACACCGCACTTGCGGTTCCTCAACATGACAAATTAAGCAAGAAATCATAGATGCTTATGATTTGAATACCATCCTCATCACACCATGGTTTTGTGTGTTCTCCAATAACGATGAACTTTTTGAAAGAGTCGTCTATCAACTTTAGAGAACGTTTTTCTTGTTCAAATTTTTCAGCATCAGGCATCTTGTAGGCAGATTGGATGTAAATACGTTCACTTCCTTTATTGCAAACAAAGTCGACTTCAAGTGTGACCCGTTGCTGCTGCCCAGCAGAATTTCTTATTCTGTGATTTATGTTGCCTACATCAACAAGCCAACCACGCATACGCATTTCGTTGTATATAACATTCTCCATGATGTGGGTAACTTCATTCTGTCTGAATGAAAGTATGGCATTGCGCAACCCCACATCTTGATAGTAATACTTGGAGAGTGAGCCTATGTACTTTCTACCTTTAATATCATATCGCTCGGACTTTTCCACAAGGAAAGCATCTTGCATATACGCCAAATATGCCGACACCGTTTTGTCAGTTATGTTTTGTACTTTGCTGACAGATTTAAATGTATTTGCTATGTTTAAGGCATTAAGAGGCGCACCTATACTGGAAGCTACAGTCTTAGACAACTCTTCAAATTCTGGTTTTAGCTCGATTGTATTTCGCTCGTATATATCTCGAAGGTAAACAGTACGATAAAGGTGACGCAAGAAGTCAGACTTTTTGTCATCACCAATTTGGGTAAGTAGTTGAGGAAGGCCTCCAAACATACAATATTCTGCCCATGCTTCTTCTTTTGAGCCATCATAAACAGACATGAACTCTTTAAAAGAAAGAGGCCAGACATGAATTTCATCACCACGGCCACGGAATTCCGTAACCACGTCAGATGACAAGAAACGAGAATTTGAGCCAGTAACATACACGTCAGCACCTTCAGTAACAGATAATGTAGAAAGAACTTCCACAAAGTCCTTTACTTCTTGTACTTCATCAATGATGATATAATATACGGAATCATCAACCATCTTATCTTCCACCCAATCAAGCAAATAATCAGGATCTTTGAAAGCCTTGTTTTTTCGACTTTCCATATCAATGATTATTATATGATCATCTTGCACTCCCTCATCCAACAGATGTTTTCGGAATAGTGTTTTTAAGAGGAAAGACTTACCTGAACGTCGCAATCCTGTAATGATTTTAATTAGTCCGTTGCCTTTGGAACGGATTAATTGGTCAACATAAGTGGTTCTATCTACTATCATACTTTACGAAAAGCTGTCACTTGTGACACATTTTCGGAGCAAAGATAATGTTTTTATTTGAAATACGACTAATAACAAAGCAATCATTTTAATAGTTCACATCAAAAACTCTTGGTTTACTCGAAGGTAAGCATCGAGGACTCCATATATATCCATCGGACATCGAACGCGATCCGATCAGGCACCGAACGCGATCCGATCAGATTCCGTCCGCCGCCCGATCAGATTCCGTCCGCTGCCCGATCAGATTCCGTCCGCTGCCCGATCAGATTCCGTCCGCCGTCCGATCGGATTGCGTTCGGGTGACGATGACTTTTCGTGAGGTTTTACTGCGAAAATATAAAAAACATGAGGGTCCTACTTGGTGCTGCGGAGGCCGGAGACCTCCGCTACTTGTTTGCTAAAAGCCGCTGGGCGAAAGGAAGTGCATCGGTTCGCCCGTGACGGGATGACGGAACGTGAGTTCGGCGGCGTGAAGATACATACGGTCGGCGCGCTCTATGCCGTAGAGGGGGTCGCCGAGAATAGGACAGGCGAGACCTAAGGGATGGGCGCAATGCACGCGGAGCTGGTGCGTGCGACCGGTTTTAGGATACAGGTGGACAAGGGTTCGGCCCTTGTCCACCTTTTTTGTTGCGTACGCCACGGCAGTATTCGCATCCACTGCCCTCACCTCTACTATATTATATAATGTTAGTGCGGGCTTGCCGTGCTCCATGTCCACACGCTGGCGCGGACGGTCGTTGATGTCGGCGATGAGAGGCAGAGAGATGGCTTCCAAGCAGCCTGACGGCTGCGTGGAAGAATGTGGAATGTGGAATGTGGAATGTGAAGTTGTATGCTTCGGCACGCCGCTGAGCACAGCCTCGTAGCGCTTTACGGTCTCGCGACTGGCAAACTGACGCTGCAACTCTACATACGCCTCCTCGGTGCGGGCAAGCACAAGCAGTCCGCTCGTGTCCATGTCGAGGCGGTGGGCGGCTTTTAAGAATTTTGAGTTTTGAGTTTTGAGTTTTGAATTGTCGGCTTCGCCGATTGTGAATTGCTCAGTTGTGAGTTGAGAATTCGTGGGTAACTGTAGGTTGGCAAAGTATTCTTCTACGCTGATATTCGCCGAGTCAGAGAATTCCGACCTCACGCTCTCCGCCTTTCCCGGCACCGACAGCATGCCCGCCGGCTTGTCAACCACCATTATATACTCGTCTGCATACAGCACACGCGGCTCGGCGGTGTGCCGCTTCTGCGCGAGTGGATTGGGCGCCACATCCAGTCCCTTGAGCATGTGCGTGAGTATGGGCAGACACTTCGAGCGGCAGGCAGGATAGTAGTGCAGGTGGTGGCGAATCTCGGACACAGGCGACTCGCCCCACCAGAACTCTGCCATGCAGACGGGGCGCAGATGGTGCAGGTAGGCGTATTGCAGGAGCTTCGGCGCACAGCAGTCGCCGGCTCCGGCTGGGGGCATAGCGTGCGTGTACTCGCGAAAGATGTCGATAAGGTCGCGCTCCTCGCCCTTGGCGTTGAGCATGCGATAAGCCGAGAAGAGCCAGCGCTGCAGCTCGTCGCTCATCTGCTTGCGCTTGCGCTGAAGCGATTTTAAGAATGTTGAATGTTGAGTGTTGAGTGTTGAACCGGCTTGCTCCATCGCCTTGCGACGCCGGCGCAGTTCCGCCTTCATAAACTGACTCTCGCGTATCATCTCCACCTGCTCCTCCTCGCTCAGCGGCTCGCCACTCTTGCGGCGTGCGTCGCGTCGCGCCTTCGCAGCATCCACCTCAGCCTTGAATGCGTCCACCTCAGCCTGCAAGCGCTTCTTCGTCTGCTCGTGCTGCTCCACGCTCTGCAGATACTCTGCGTCGTGTTCAATGGCTGCAATCTCACGGTTGATGGCGCTTATCTCGCGCTCCGTACGCTTGAAATGGCCGTCGGGCTGCTGCGCGTCGAACACGGGCGGCACGAAGTAAGGCCAGTCGTTTCTACCGCCAAGCAGACCCGAATAGGCGGCAAGGAAGCCGCGCTGCAATGCGCCCTCCTCGTCTTCATACTCCACAACGAGCACACCAAACATCTTGCCGCAGCCCTTCTCCGTGCTCATAAGGTCGGCATCGGCGATGTAGCGCTGCAGCTCCAGCGACGCAGCCTCAGCAAGCGGGTCTACGTCGTAGCAGAACGGATAGGTGAACTGGCGGGGTGAGGGAATGGAAGTGGAAAGAGCGTGAAGCATTTTTGAGTTTTGAATTTTGAGTTTTGAATTTTGAATTGATTGCAAAGTTATTGAATTTTACAAATTGTAGGGCATAACACGTCGGTTTTTCGATAATTTTATCTACATTTGCATTATTGAATACCCAAGACTAAACATCTCAATTAAATATCCGAAAGGTAACAATTAAAAATTAATAATTAAAAAT
>OMEM01000105.1_pt1 | contig 9687 bp, 3 predicted proteins | sample 1645421 | NCBI WGS metagenome assembly OMEM01 (sample SAMEA103958138, study PRJEB25191) | human gut metagenome | biome: human-associated habitat [ENVO:00009003]; feature: intestine environment [ENVO:2100002]; material: feces | place: Germany | collected 2013/2015
TCAGGGGGTGCACTTGTCTCAAGTGCACCAACCAAGCAAGAAGTGCACCAACCAAGCTGCCATTGCATATTCCCACAGAATTCACAGAACACACAGAAGCCTCTTGCTGAAATGTACTCCCACAGAATTCACAGAATTTTCTTGCAGAGGAGAATTTCTGTGTATTCTGCGTGTTCCGTGGGACAATACTACGCAACCTAAACATCTGTGTGCATCTGTGCCATCTGTGGGAGGATTATTAAGTGGGTGGCGTGGGTATGGCAGGGATGCCATACCCTCCTAAGTGTGTTCTGTGGGCAGTACATCTCTGCTTGGTTGGTGCAGCAGAGACTGCTGCACCCCCTAACATTCCGTGCATTCCGTCCCTCGTCTACTTCAGAAATTAATGATTATGGTTATGCGCCGGGATGGCGTTTGCAGCCGAAGCCAATCGTACTTGTACGGCGCCCTTTGTTACGACATGGTCGCCCTGCTTAACACCGGTGAGTATCTCTACACGCTCGCCGTCGCTCTCGCCGAGCGTCACCTCCTGCTTGCGGTAGCCTTCGGCGTCTATCTGCACGTAGACGAAGTGGATGCCCTGCTCCTCGGTGAGGGCGGTGAGGGGCAGCGTGATGACGTTCGAGCGGTCTTGGGTTATGAGGTATATCTCGGCGTAAGAGCCCTGCACGACGTCGCCGGTGTTGTTGAACTCGAAGATGACGGGCAGGTAGGAGTTGTTCACCTCTGCCGAACGTCCGTACGACTGTATGTGTCCGCCCATCTCGGCGATGTCGTAGAGACGCTTGCTGTAGCTTGTGCGGAACTTGGCGCCGCGTATGCGGTTGAGCTCGTTGAAGCGGCGCTCGGGTATCTCGGCACGCAGATAGAGGTGCTTGTTCTGAGTGATGATGGCGAGCGGCTGACCGGCTTCTACGTAGTCGCCACCGTTGACGAGACACTGCTTAACGTAGCCGCCGCGCGGCGCCGTAACCACTACTCCACCCTCGCTGCGCGTACGCTTCATGCCGTTATACGTTAGCTTGGCTGCTTCGTATTCGGCTTTTGCCACGGCGAGGTCCTTCTCGCTTATTATCTTGTCCTTGATGAGTATCTTGGCACGTGTGTAGTCGCGCTCTGCACGCTCGTAGTCGATGCGGGCACGCTGCACGGGGTCGCCCTCTGCGGTCTGCATGCCGGCTGAGGTGATTGAGAAGAGCGTGGTGCCGGCAGACACCTTCAAGCCTTCGCTCACGTGGTTCTTGTACTGCACGCGTCCGCTGATGGTTGCAACGACGGTGGTCTCGTCGCACGAAGCTGACATCACTTTGCCACTGGTGTGTATAACGCCGTGGAAAGTGCCTGGCTTCACTTCCTCTACCTTCACGCCGGCTGCACGGGCTTTCTCCGCAGAGAGTATTATCTCGTCGGTGTGGACGCCATTTGCCTCGCCACCGTGTTCTGCTTCTTCGGCAGCGTGGTCGTGATGCTCGGTTTCCTCGGCGTGGTCGTGGTCATGATCGTGGTCGAGATGGTCGTGCGACTGGCCTCCGCAAGCGGCAATGCCCGCCACGAAGACTGCTGATAGTAAGTAATAGGATAATCTTCTAAGCATATTTTGTTTGTTGTTAATTACTAAGCTGAAAGGCTGCTATTTATTAAACTGACAAGCTAATATTTAAAGCCAAAAACTAATCAACGACAAAGATAATGAAAGTATTCTGCAACCTTGTTGCAAATATCTCAAAGGGAACAACTTAAGGGGGTGCAGTGCCATCCTCAGGGGGTGCAGCTGTCTCAGCTGCACCAACCAACCAAACAAACAGGGAGAAAGTTCCCACAGAATACACTGAACACACAGAACCTTCAAACTGAGTTGTGCCTCCCACAGATAGGCACAGATTTTCACAGATAGACAGGCTGCGAAACTGCAACGAAATTCAGATTACACAGAAGATTAGGATGTAATAATTAGCACAGTGAAATCCGTGAAATCAGCGAGAACATGGTATATACGCAAAGAGGGCATGGCGGAATGCCATGCCCTCTTATGAATTTATTAGTTGGTGCAACGTTTGCTTGGTTGGTGCAACGTTTGCTTGGTTGGTGCAACGTTAGCTCGGTTGGTGCAACGTTAGCTCGGTTGGTGCAACGTTAGCTCGGTTGGTGCACCGTTTGCTCGGATGGTGCACTTGAGACAAGTGCACCCCCTGAGTGCACCCCCTAAAATATTACTTAACGAGTACCTTCTTAACCTTGCCGTCAGCAGAGCGAACGATGTTCAGACCCTTCTGCAGCTTAGAAATCTGTACGCCGTCAACAGTGAAGAGCTGTGCCTCGCCGTTAGCAGCCTCAACGTTGATTGTGCTGATGCCGTCGGTAACCGGCTCTACAACCTCGAGAGTAGCGTCGTGTCTGCTCGTCGTAGCATATAGTGTTCACTTCGCCCTCTATCGCAAAATAGTTGCAGTCCTTTATCATCACGTACTTGTGTATCGAAGCTCTGCGTGTGATGTTCTTGCACACTTTGAGCTTGGTCTGCTGCTTTTCGCCGGAACTTGGCGGCACTACTCTTGGCGGCATCGAGATTGTCGCGCAGTTCCTTTGCCTATGTTGAGGCGGTAACTAACTGCTCTTTGCCGTCAATGAGCAACTTAATGTTAAACTTTAATTCTTTTGCCATATTTTCAGCGTATAAGTAACTAAGTAATCAATATTTTTGTATCTTTGTGGAGTAAACCAATGGGTTAGAAGTATGAGACAAAACAGAAACATATCGGCAAAAAGGCAAACCAAAGAAAGAAAACTTTGGCGAAACATCACTATTGTCTCTTTCGCTGCTGTTGTCGTTTCGTTGTTGTTCCTTGGTTGCATTGCCTTTTTGGTTAGTATTCTGTTCATGCTCGTAGCTTATGGGCAATATGATTCACGCAAACCATATAAGGATGGTGGGCATACACCTTGGTACTACGGCGCACTTTAGCCGTTTCCCACTTTTCCCAACACTTCCTCAAAACGTTTTAACGCATCTTCCTTAGATACTGCCGTGCCGTAGCCTCCTACGATTAGCCCTTCGCCTCTAAGAACACACAGAACTCACAGAATTTACTGCTGCGTATTCTCCCACAGATTTCACGGAAATACACAGATTGTTAGGGTGCAGAAAATAAAAACAACGGATTAAGCGGATGAAACGGATTCTCACTACTCAAAGAAGAGAATCCGATTAATCCGTTTAATCCGTTGTTAATTTATTCAAGCAACGAATACGCTTATCCGTTGTTAATTTATTCGAGCAACGAAATACGCTTTATTCGTTGTTATGATAGAATATTACTTAACGAGTACCTTCTTAACCTTGCCGTCAGCAGAGCGAACGATGTTCAGACCCTTCTGGAGCTTAGAAAGCTTAACGCCGTCAACAGAGAATACCTCGAACTCGCCCTCAGCAACTGTTGTTGCGTTGATGCCAGTCGCAGGATCCTTCGTCCAGTCCTTGTCAACTACCTTAACGTAGTTGTATGTAGCACGCGACTTGTCGTTCGCGCCCTCGCCAGTACCCATCTTAACGGTCGGGAGAGTGAAGAGATAGCTCATTGCGCTTGAAGCAATCTTAACCTCGCCGTTTACAACGAAGCCCTGAGCCTTAGAAACCTCTACCAAGAACGGAGCTGTCTCAGCGAACTTGTCTGTGTTGTTGTTGCTGCCACCAGGTACCTGGAAGTATCCCTGGAGCATCTGGTCTGCGCTTGTGCGATACAAGTGGAGAGTGTTGTCCCAAGCTGTCGGAACAGCGCCGAGACCGATTACATCCTCGCAGTTGCCAGTACATGTAGACGGGTCGATAGACATAACGATCTTCTGAGTATCCCAATCTACCGGAATCTCCCACTCGAAGCCATTGCCGTCAGCTACGTAGTTCTCCTTGCAGAACGGTTCTGCAGCAGGTGTCTTAGCCTCGTAGTTGAACTCGCCACCGTAGTTCTTCTCGCCAGCCTTCATGGTGAATGTCATCATGAATTCGTCGGCTGCGTTATAAGAGATAGAGAACTCGGCTGTTGCAGATGCAGCACCGAGGAATGTAGCAGTAGCCTCGTCAGCAGTAGCGTTGAGAACCATTGCTGGCTCATCTGGAGTTACTTCACCCTCACCCTCTTCTGCGAGCGGCTCCTGACCACCTGGTTCTGTTGTAGGAAGTGTACCAGTGAATACGAGGTCCTGAGTCTTCTCGTTGAGTGTTACGTCCTTAAGAGTGAGCGTGAACTCACCTGTTTCAGTTGCCAAGAACTCTACGTTAGCCTTGTCAGCCTTGAAGAGGTCTGTCTCAGGAGCTGCAGCGTCGTAGATGTGGAGGTTGCTTGTGTAAACCTCTGGCTCTGGCTTTTCTTCCTCGTAGTTGAACTCGCCCAGGTAGCTGAAGTTATCACTCTCGATAGAGAAGCCCATCTTGACCTCGTCAGCCGAAACTTCTGTGATCTCGAATGTAGCGTTCATCTCCTCGCCGAAGAAGTTTGTTGTAGCGCCGTCAGACTTAGCCATGATTGTGCGCGGCGCCTCAGAATCTGTCTCTTCAGCGATTGCCTTACCTACGAACACGAGGTCGGATGTCTGGTTGAGCATAGATACGTCCTTAAGAGTGATCTTGTAGGTATCGTCAGAGTACATGGTGACGTTCACCTGAGCTTCTGTTTCCTCTACAACCGGCTCTTCTCCGTCGTAAATGCGGAGGTTGCTTGTGTATGTCTTGTCAGAAACCACTGTCGGAGCGTCCGGATTTGTACCGACTACGTAGTTGTATTCAGCACCCTTAGCTACCATATAGAGCTTCTCTGCGCCATCTGTATAAACAAGAGCAGTTACGTCGAAGTCTTCGCCGTCAACGTTGAGACTGCCAGTGTAGGTAGTGCGGTTCTTCTCTGTGTCAACAGTCTTGGTGAAACCAGAAGCTGTGTACTCAGCACCTTCCTGACCAACAATAGCAAGTGTCATGCTGATTGTCTTGTCTGTCATCTCCTTGATAGTAACCTGAGCCTGACCTACTGGTTCAGACACACCGTTAGCAACCATAGAGATAGCGTCTGTGAAGCTCTTCTCTTCCTTAACTGTTGGCTCTGCAGCTACAACTTTGAGAGTTGCATCCCAAACGCCACCACCGTCAGAGAGGATGTCGTTTGAACCTCCAGGGAGGATGCAGTTCCAGTCGATCTTGAAGCGGATGCGGTATGTACCCGGCTCTGTAGGAGCTGTGAATGAAGGAGGATTAACGTTGCTACGATCGTCACCAGAAACAGAAGCACCGGTAGAGTTGTAGCCATTGCCATCGTTTACTTTCGGATTAGCAAGTGTAGTATAGAAGCTGTAGGCTACCAAGTCGGTGCCTGCCTGATCCCACTGGCCTTCCTTGTAAGAGAACTCGCCGTCGTTGTCGCGGTCGATGTAGATATAACCGTTCATCCACTGACCTGAGTAGTTGAACGAAGCTGTCAGCTCGCTGCCTGCCTCAACATTGAATACAGACGATGTGTGATCCTCGTAAGCTGCTCTTGAAGCGAATACGTTTACAGTCTGCTTGTCCTTACCAGTCTGCTGGAGAGAGAAGCCGCTGAGGACACGGTCGTTACGTGAGTGGTAAGCTGTCTTGTCGAAGTTAACAGTGTACTTCTCTTTTGTCTCGCCGCCAGTCTCGCCACCGCCGGTAGAACCGCCGCCAGTAGACTCGAAGCCTTCGTCTGTGCCGAAGGTGTACTCAAAAGCATAGCCTACAACAGCGTTAAGAGCCAATTTACCCTTGAGAAGGGCGTAAGCCTTTGTCTCGTTGAACTTAACGAGAAGAGACTCGCCTTTAAGAGCGAAACCACCATCAATAGTTCCACTGGCAGAAACATCAGGGTTGCTAACTTGGATTGTTGTCAAACCGTCGGCGTCTGTTGTGCCTTCTACTGCGTCGCAGCTAAGGTCGCCCCATTTTCCGACGCCATACGTGCTTAGATCGCAGCCACATGCGGTCACTTTGTATGTGCCGTCTACGCGCTTTTCAACGGTGAGAGTACCTTCTGGCAAAGACTTCACATAAGGACTGCTGCCCAAAGTCAGCTTGAAAGTAAGCTGGTCGGTGTAGTCCGTAGCGAATGCCATCATGGTAACCATCAACATCGAAAGAAGAGATAAAATTTTCTTCATACTAAATCCTTTCTTTTTTGTTAATAAATTGTTATTAAATTAAGTGAACTATAATATTCTATATTTTAGTATGTAAGCAGCATAGGGTTATCCGAATGCCGGGAATGTTTACAATTTGTCTGTTCTTAGTCGTACTTTACATGCAAAGGTAAGAATAATTATCGTTTACACAATAAAAACAACGTTAAAATACATCGGTTTACGACATATTAATACAAAAAAAATCCCGACTCCGTTGCTGGAGTCGGGATTTTTGTTTATCGGAAAGGGCGTGCGCCCTACCCTATAGTCTTAAAAAAGTTACTTAACGAGTACCTTCTTAACCTTGCCGTAAGCGGTGCGAACGATGTTCAGACCCTTCTGGAGCTTAGCAATCTGTACACCGTCAACAGTGAAGAGCTGTGCCTCGCCGTTAGCAACCTCAGCGTTGATTGTGCTGATGCCGTCGGTAACCGGCGCTACAACCTCGAGAGTAGCATCGTAGATACCACCACCGTTGTTGAGGATAGAGTTACCAGTAGCTACGCTACCACCTGCGTCGATGTTATCCCAGTCTACCTTGAAGCGGATGCGGTATGTACCCGGTGTGGTAGGAGCTGTGAATGCAGGCATCGGGTTAACGTTGCAGTTGCTTTCTACAGCCTCGCCCTTAGAGTTCTGATTCTTATAGTAGCTGTAAGATACTACCTCTGTGCCGGTCTGGTCAGCGCCGTCGGCGTTGAATGAGAACTGCTTGTTGTTGTCGAGGTCGATGTATACGTAACCGTGCATCCACTCGCCAACGTAACCGATAGAAGGTGTTACCTCTGAGCCTGCCTCAACAGTGAACTTATCTGCTGTGAGGTCCTCATAACCGTTCATTGTCTTGCCGAACTCGATAGTCTGCTTGTCCTTGCCAGTCTGCTGGAGAGAAACAGATGTAGAGTAGCGTGAAGAGTGGTTCTGCTTAGCGTCCTTGTCGAAGTTGATAGCGTAGTCTTCAACCGGTGGCTCTGGAGTCTCAACCTTCTCGCCGAATACGATGTCAGCCCAACCGTAAGCAGAGCCGAAGAATACACCGAACTTAACGATAGTCTTGCCAGCTTCCTCGTCCTGAGATCCCTCGAAGTTGCGGATATCAGACTCGTCGCCTACGAATACGCCGAGAGCGTTGTTCTCTACAGTGCGTACCCATGTACCATTTGTAGCTTCAGTAGTGAGAATGGTTGTGTAGTCCTCAGGATTCAAAGAAGCCTGTACGCCAGAGATTGCGAAGTCGCCGATAGTGTTACCGTTGATTACAACGTCCTTGAATGTCAACTTAGCGGTAGACGCAGACACCATTGTGATGTCGAGCTTTGCATTCTCGATGTTAACCGGATCAGATTCGCCGAACTTAACGTTAGCCCAGTCGGTGATTGTCTCGGTTGTCGGGATGAAGATTTCCTTGCCGAAGCCGAGTTCATAAGTGTAGTCGGACATGCCACCGAGTACAACTGTGAACTTAGCAGCAAGCTGACCGTTTTCTACCTCGCCGCTCATTGTTACGTCGGCAGCATAGTTTGACCAGTCTCCGCCGGCAGCAATTACGCCAGCAGCATTCTCTGCTGTAAGCTTCAGTACGCCGTCTACTTCCTCGCCGTTAGCCTGGAATACGATCTTGCCTACTGTGCCAGCGTTTGCAAGGTCCATATCAGAGAACTCTGGGAGAGTAACCTCGTACTTGCCCTCGCCCTTAGCGAGAACTGTTACCTCTGCGTTTTCGTAAACCTTGTGGTCGGCGTCGCGAACGATTGTGAGGTCGTTATTGTAAACAACTGCCTTCGGAGTCTCAGGCTCTGTTGTCTCTTTCCAGTCGAGAGAGACTACCTTGATGTATTTGTAGAATGCCTGGCTGAACTTAGGAGACTCACCGCTACCGATGAGAACAGTGTTGCTTGCGAAGAGCTCGTCAAGAACCACAGGAGACATCTTAACCTCACCGTTAACCTTCAGACCCTCAGCCTTAGAGATTTCGAACTTAGCGAGGCAGTCAGCAACGTCCATACGACCGGTGTTGTTGTTACCAGCGCCGTCCTTTGCGTAGAAACCAGACATCTGCTTTACAGACTGCTGGCAGTACCAGTGCATTGTGCGGTATGTGCTTGTCTGGAATGCAGCGAAGCTATCGCCAGTAGTCATAGCAAGGATATCCTTGTCGTCACCACCGTTAGAGAAGTCGATAGAAGCAACGATCTTCTGCTTGTCCCAGTTGATAGTGGCTGTCTTAGAGAAGCCAGTGCCGTCAGCCTGGTAGTTCTCCCAGAGTGTTACGTCCTCAGGCTCAGCCGGAGCTACGTAGTCGGGATCCTCACCGAATGCGAGAGTTGTTCCTTCAGTTGGGATGAGAGTCATGTAAAGCTTCTCTTCCTCATCCTTTGTGTAGCGAAGAGCCTTAACAGCGAAGTTTGTGCCCTGGAAGTTAGTTGTACCAGTGTATGTGATGCGATCCTTCTCGTCTGTACCCTTTACGAGGTCTGTAGACTCAACGTTCATCTCTGAGAAGGCGAGAGACATGCTGATAGTGTTGTCAGACATCTCCTTGAGAGTTACGGTAGCGTCGCCCATTGCGCTCGGAGTACCGTCAGCGAGTGAATAGAGCTTGTCGGCATACTGCTTCTCGAAGGTTACAGTTACCTCAGGCTCTGTCGGCTCTGTCCAGTCCTTGTCAACTACCTTAACGTAGTTGTATGTAGCGTGTGAGAGGATGTTATTGCCCTCACCAGTGCCCATAACTACTGTTGACATAGCGAAGAGGTCTGCAAGCTGTGCTGCAGTGATTCGTGTTGTGCCGTCTACAATGAAGCCATTAGCCTTAGAGATCTCAACCTTGATAGGGTTGCCCTCGTCAAACTTGCCAGTGTTGATTGCACCTGCACCGAAGTAGCACTGGAGCTGCTTGTCATCAGAAGTGCGATACATGTGGAGGTTGCCAGCCCATGATGTGCCGTCAGTACCGAGGCCGATGATGTGCTCGCAGCCAGTTGTACAAGTAGCTGTGCTGATAGACATAACGATCTTCTGTGTATCCCAATCTACTGGGATGCTCCAGTTGAAGTTAGTGCCATCGCCTACGAAGTTAACCTTCTCGAAAGCTGCCGGCTTCTCGTCACCGCCGCCAGTAGAACCACCGCCAGTAGACTCGAAATCGTTAACACCAAACTCTGCAGAGATTTTAGACTTGTAATAAGAACCAACCATTGCTGAGAATTTAGCGTATGCCTTTTCTGCATTGAACTTAGCAAAAAGAACGCCATCAGAAGCCTCGGTCAAGCCAAGGTCACTATTTGCAACAGTTGCACTCAGGTTAGAAAGGTCGATGGTTGTAACACCATTCTCTGTGGTACCAGCAACATTGCTGAATGTGTATGTACCATAGTTGTCTCTGTAGTTGCCATCAACGTTGATGACATCCTTAAACGTCACATTAAATGTGTTGTCGCCATTGTCAGTGATTACCCCAGTTCGGGATAAGAAATAGTTCATAAAAAAGTTGGTAGTCTCATAAAT
>OMEM01000107.1_pt1 | contig 9595 bp, 8 predicted proteins | sample 1645421 | NCBI WGS metagenome assembly OMEM01 (sample SAMEA103958138, study PRJEB25191) | human gut metagenome | biome: human-associated habitat [ENVO:00009003]; feature: intestine environment [ENVO:2100002]; material: feces | place: Germany | collected 2013/2015
TATACAACGCAACTTGGGGCTTGCATGAAAGATGCAAGCCCCAAGTTATTTTTTACACATAGTAGTGGATGTGCTGTTCAATAATAACCACCCACATATACATAACATTTTACAAAAACACATAAATAATAAATAAATAGCACGCTATTCTTGTATTTCTCACAACAAAATCGTATTTTTGCAGTAAATCAAAACAATAGAAATATGGCACAATTCATCAATCCTTTCTCAGATTGGGGATTTAAACATATCTTTGGTCGTGAGATTTCTAAAGACTTGCTGATTTGCTTCTTGAACGAACTGTTTGCCGGCGAGTTTGTAATTAAATCGCTGGCGTTCGGCAACAAAGAACAAATCGGACTGTCGAAAGATTCAAGAGAGGTGATATTCGATATCTATTGCACGACGGACGAGGGCAAAGAGATTATCGTGGAAATGCAAAACCGAGGACAAGAACACTTCATTGACCGGGCTTTGTATTACACCTCACGCGTGATAGTGAACCAAGGCATAAAAGGAGAATGGGACTATGATATACGACCCGTCTACACAATATGCTTCATGAACTTTATCGACCCGCTGCTACCATTTGGCAAGTTCAGAACGGACATGATACTCGCCGATAGAGACAACGGTAAGATGGTGTCTGACAAGATACGCATGGTGTATCTGATGCTGCCGTTCTTCGAGAAAACAGAGACGGAGTGTGAAACCGATTTTGAACGCTGGATATTTGTTTTAAAGAATATGAATACATTTGAAAGAATGCCATTCCTGGCTAAAAACGCTGTGTTTAAAAAGTTGGCTGAGATTTCTGACCTTAGAACTCTCAGCAAAAAAGACATGGACAAATACGAGGATAGCATCAGAATCATGCGCGACGCCTACGCCACTTACAAATACGCTATAAAGACCGGATTGGAAGACGGACGAAAGCAGGGATTAGAAGAAGGAATGGCGCAGGGAATGGCGCAGGGAATAGAGAAAGGAAAAGCAGAGGCAGAACACCTAAAGAACATTGAGTTTGCAAAACTCATGCTAAGCGACGGCGACTCTACTGAGAAAATACAAAGATACACGGGACTTACGGCAGAAGAAATTAACGAAATTGCGCAAAGCCTACATTAATAAGGAGTCGCTATTGCGCAAGATAGTGTAAACTGAACTGTGTTACGCACAAAGCCCGCATAAGTAAAAATAAGAAATCCGCAATGCTGAAAAACAAGCATTGCGGATTTCTTTGTTATAGTATCTGAAGCACCTCCTTGAGGTCCTCAATCTTTTTGAGTTCGTCCATGATGACACTCACTTCGCTGCGGTCGTGAACGCGAATCTCGATGGTGCCGTCGAAGATGCCCTCCTCACTCGAGATGGTGATGCGGTGCATATTGACGTCGAGCTTGTCGGAGATAACCTCCGAGATGTCGTGCAGCATTCCCTTGCGGTCGATGCCGCGCAACTCTATCGTCGCATCGAAGAACATCACCTTGTGCATGTCCCACTTTGCGTCGAGGATACGATTGCCGAAGCTCGCCTTCAGTCGCGAAGCCACATCGCAGTCGCGGCGGTGAATCTCTATGCGGTTCTTGTTGTCGATGTATCCCATAATGTCGTCGCCGGGGATGGCATGGCAGCAGGTCGGGAAGATGTATTGCGAGATGTTCTCCTCGTTGATGATCACCGGCTTCTTCTTATTAAAGCCCTCGCCCACTATAAATAGATTCGACTTCTTGTCGTCCTTGCTGTTGTCCTTCTTAAGGAATGGCACAAACTTGCGCCATCCGCCCTGCTCAGCCTTGCGCTCGCGCAGCTCGTCGAGGTCTTTGTCACCGAGCAGGACGGAGCGTTTGCCAAGCATAAGGAACAGATCCTCGTGCTTCTTTGCCTCATGCAGTTCGCAGAGTTTATTGAGCACCTGCGTAGTCATCTCCAGTTCATTCTTGCGCAGCCAGTCATCAAGTATCTGCTCGCCTCGCTTCTGCAGTTCGCGGTTGTCGCGGCGCAGTATCGCCATAATCTTCTGCTTCGCCTTCGCCGTGAAAACGAAGTTTATCCACGAAGCCTGCACGTGCTGCGACTTCGACGAGAGTATCTCCACCTGGTCGCCGCTCTGCAACTTGTGGCTCAGCGGCACCAGTTTGTGGTTCACCTTAGCGCCGATACAGTGCGAACCGAGGAACGTGTGTATCTGGAAAGCGAAGTCGAGCGCCGTACATTGCGCCGGCATGGTCTTGATTTCGCCCTTCGGTGTGAACACGAATATCTCGCTTGCGAAGAGGTTGAGCTTGATGGTATCAAGGAAGTCCATTGCGTCGGGCTGCGGGTCGTCGAGAATCTCCTTGATAGTAGACAGCCAGTTGTTGAGTTCCGAATCTTCATCAACGGTCTCTACGCTCGACTCCAGTCCCTTCTCCTTGTACTTCCAGTGAGCGGCAAAGCCCTGCTCAGCCACTTCGTCCATATGGTCGGAACGTATCTGCACCTCTATCCACTTGCCCTGCTTCGACATCAGCGTCACGTGCAAAGCCTGATAGCCGTTTGCCTTCGGGTGGTTCACCCAGTCGCGCAGACGGTCTGGGTGCGACTTGTATATGCGGTTGATTGCGACGTATATCTTGAAGCACTCGTTGATTTCCTCCGAGCGTTCCTTCGGCGTATAGATGATGCGCACAGCAAGAATGTCGTAGATTTCGTCGAACGTGACGTGCTTGTTCTGCATCTTGTTCCAAATGGAATAAGGACTCTTCACGCGCGCCTTCAGTTCGTACTTTATGCCCATCTTGTCGAGAGCTTCACGTATCGGAGCAGTAAAGTTCTCGAAGAGCATGTCGCGCTGCGCCTGCGTGTCGGCAAGTTTTCCCTTGATATAGTCGTACTCTTCTGGATGCTCGTAGCGGAACGAGAGGTCTTCGAGTTCAGTTTTTATCTTGTTCAAGCCCAAGCGGTTTGCGAGTGGTGCGTAGATGTAGAGCGTCTCACCGGCAATCTTATACTGCTTGTTAGCTGGCTGCGACTGCAGAGTGCGCATGTTGTGCAGGCGGTCGCAAATCTTGATGAGTATGACACGGATATCATCGCTCATCGTGAGCAGCAGTTTCTTGAAGTTTTCTGCCTGCGCCGACGCCTTGTCGCCGAAGATACCACCCGAAATCTTGGTCAGTCCGTCCACAATCTGCGCAATCTTCTCGCCGAAGATATTCGTGATATCCTCAACGGTATAGTCGGTATCCTCGACAACATCGTGCAGGAGTGCGGCGCAGATGCTCGTCGACCCGAGTCCCATCTCCTCCACCGCAATGCGTGCCACCGCAATAGGGTGCATGATGTATGGTTCGCCCGACAATCGGCGCACACCTTTGTGTGCCTGTCGTGCGAAGTTGAACGCCTTGGTTATAATATCAACCTTCTTTCGGTGACGCGATGCCACATATATATCGAGTACTTCCTTGAAGGCTTGTTCTATCATTTGGTCATCAGCAGACTCTCGCTGCTTGTCTTTCAGATTCTGGTCGTCCATGATTCAGGTCTCCTATATATTAATAAGGTATATGTGTATGCGGCAGGGTGCAGAGATTCGCACCAATCTTACTTGATGCGAATCTTCTTGCCTGCACGTATGTTGCTTCCGCTAATCTTGTTAAGCTTTTTCAGTTTTCTAACGGTGGTGCCGTTGCGGCGTGCTATCTCAGAAAGCGTGTCGCCCTGGCGAATCGTTACGTTCTTGCTGCGTTCGCGGCGCGACTTTTTGCGCGACGCCTTGCTGTGTCTGCCGCTTCTGCTTGAAGAGTGGCGCGACACTACCGGAGCGTCTGTGTTTACAGCTACTTCCAGGCGCTTTGTGAGCAGTTCATCGGGTTTGTAGGCGTAGATAGAGTCTTCGTTGTCGATGAAGTTGCCCACCATAGCCAGCGGCAAGCGAATTGCAGACGGCTTTGTGCTGCCGTTCACAACGCTATGGCGATACTGCGGGTTGAGCTGCTTTATCTGGTCAATATCCATACCGAGCACCTGAGCCACCTGCTCGAAGTGTACGTCGCGGTTTACGACCACGGTATCGGTCTTTACGGGCAGGTCTGCACGCATCGGACAGATATTGTGCTCGCAATAGTAGTTCATTATATAGTTGGCGGCGATGAACGCCGGCACGTAGCCACGTGTTTCTTTCGGCAGATAAGGATAGATGCGCCAGTAGTCTTTCTCGCCGTTTGAGCGGTGGATGGCGCGGTTGATGGCCTCCGGACCGCAGTTGTAGGCTGCGATAACGAGATTCCAATCGCCGAAGATCTTATAGAGATCGCGCAGATAGTGGGCTGCTGCGTACGAAGCGCGAACAGGGTCGCGACGTTCGTCAACAAGCGAGTTCACTTCGAGTCCGTACTTCTTGCCGGTGGTGAGCATGAACTGCCAAAGACCGGTGGCGCCGACGCGCGAAACGGCGTTAGGATTGAGCGCTGACTCAATGACCGGCAGATACTTCAATTCGAGAGGCAAGCCATACGACTCGAGAGCCTCCTCGAAGATAGGCATATAGAAGTTCTGTGCGCCGAGCATTACGCTCACGGAGCGGCGCAGACGTCCGCTGTAGCGATCGATGAACTTCTGAACGACGTCGTTGTAGGGCAACTCGATGATGGTCGGGATGCGGCTCAGACGCTCCTTGTACACTTCTGCGCTGTAAACCGGATTCACATCAGGCATGTTGCAGTCGAAGCTCATGTGGAGATAAGTCTTGCTGTTGTAGTTGTTGAGTAGACTGTCATAATCGTGAGTAAGCGCCTCAGGCAGGTCAATCACTTCCTGCTTGCCCTGGGCGTCGGTTACTATTATTTCGTCGTCATTATTCTCGCTCTGCGCGAGAGCCTGACTTGCAAAGCCGAAAAACGCTGCGGCTATAATTATCAATGATTTCTTCATAATCTTTTGTTTGTCTTTAGAAATTCAGGCTGCAACTCAATCCCAAGCTGTTAGCCTTGAAGGGGTTCCGTTGGCGGTTGTCGTTGATGATGGTCGGCTCCAGCTTAAGGCTCAAATCCTTCGAAATGTCGAACTCTGAGAGCGACGCGTCGACGTATGCGTCAACGATTGAGAGTGCGTAAACACCCACCAGGCAGAAGAAGCTAAGGTCGCGCCAGCGGCGGAACTTGTCTTTGCGCTTTTTGAAGAGCGTCTGATAGCGTTGTATGTTCGATTCGTCGATTTTCGCTCCGAGATGCAGGAACTGGTTATAGCTCTGCGTGTTCGGGTCGTCATCCATCAAGTCGAGATAAGCCTGCGAGTAGTCGGTGTACATCTGATTGTTCCAACGCATGGCGTAGATGCAACCCACGAATCCGCCATACACAATCGGCAACTTCCAATACTTGCGGTTATAGATCTGTCCGGCGCCGGGCAAAACTATGGCGAGCCACATGGCACGCTTCGGATTGGGGCGCCATGTGCTCCAGTCGCGCTTCACCTTGTAAACGCTGTCTGCCTTTATGGGCGAGAGTGCGTTGTCGGCTACGCTGTCTGCCTTTATAGATGTGAACGAAACATCCATACTATCAGCTGCAGTCTGCGCCTTCGCCGTCGTAGCAAACGAGAGCAGAATCGCAGCAAGCGCCAATGTCTTTAATATATATGTAATGTTCTGTTTCACTATTATTTCTTGTTTATGTTTTGTCTGCAAGCTATTGCAGGTTCTTACTTCATCTTGTCGAACACAGCCATGATATGCTCCAGTTCTTCTTCGTTTGCGAAGGGTATTGTTATCTTTCCCTTGCCTTTGGGCGAGCAGGTGAGCTGCACCTTTGTCTGCAGGAACTCCGAGAGGTGGCTGCGCAGGGCGTTGTACTCTTCCGGGAGCTTCGCCTTTGCCACAATCTTCTTTGTTCCGCTGTTGACGTCTTCGCCGTTCTTGAGCATCTGCGCCATTTCCTCAACCTTGCGCACGGAGTAACCGTTCTTGAGCACTTCGTTGAAGAGTTTTATCTGCAGCGAGGGCGAGTCGATAGCGAGCAGAGCGCGAGCGTGTCCCATGTCTATCTCCTTTTTCTGCAGGGCTATCTGCACCTGAGCTGGCAAACGCAGCAGACGGAGATAGTTGGCTATGGCTGTGCGACTCTTTCCTACGCGCTCCGACACCTTCTCCTGCGTCATGCCGTCGGCGTCGAGCAGGTGTTCGTATGCGAGCGCAATCTCAATGGCGTTGAGATCTTCGCGCTGAATGTTCTCGACGAGTGCCATCTCCATGATGTTCTCGTCGGCAATGGTGCGTATGTATGCCGGAATGGCTGTGAGACCAGCCATCTGCGATGCGCGCCAGCGGCGTTCGCCCGCAATGATTTGGAAGCGTTCGTCGCTTATCTGTCTGAGCGTTATGGGCTGAATGATGCCAATCTCGCTGATGCTGTTTGCCAGTTCCTGCAGCGCTTCGGGGTCGAAGTCGCGTCGGGGCTGGTTAGGGTTAGCCTCTATCTGGTTGAGCGGTATTTCGTTTATGGTTGATGTGCCCTGCGTACGCACTCCTCCGGTGTCGATGAGCGCATCGAGTCCGCGTCCGCCTTCAATCTCATCGAGTCCGCGTCCGAGCACGCTTCGGTTATATTTCTTGTGTACTGCCATCGTCTTGTTTGTTTACTCTTTTTTCGTTCTTGTTGATAATCTCCTTGGCGAGTGCCAAGTGGTTCTTCGACCCAGCCGAGTCGGCGTCGTAAAGAATCACGGGGAGTCCGTGGCTGGGACTCTCGCTGAGCTTCACGTTGCGTTGTATGACAGTCTTGAACACAAGTTCCTGGAAGTGGCGCTTCACCTCGTCGTATATCTGGTTGGCGAGTCGCAGGCGGCTATCGTACATGGTGAGCAGGAAGCCTTCTATCTCCAATGCCGGATTGAGCTTGCTCTTTATTATCTTGATGGTGTTGAGGAGTTTCGTGATGCCTTCGAGCGCAAAGTATTCGCACTGCACGGGTATCACCACCGAGTCGGCAGCGGTGAGCGCGTTCACGGTGATGAGTCCGAGCGACGGGCTGCAGTCGATTAGTATGTAGTCGTAGTCGTCGCGTATCTGGTCGAGCATGTTCTTTATGACGCGCTCGCGGTTCTTCAGGTTGAGCATCTCTATCTCTGCTCCAACGAGGTCGATATGGCTGGGAATGACGTCGAGTCCGTTGATGTCGGTGGTGTAGACTGCGTCGTGCACGTCGGCGTGGTCGATGATGCACTCATAGAGCGAGCAGTCAATCTCCTTGATGTCTACGCCCAGTCCGCTCGACGCGTTCGCCTGCGGGTCTGCATCCACCACGAGCACCGTTTTCTCGAATGTAGCGAGCGATGCTGCCAAGTTTATCGTTGTTGTCGTCTTGCCTACGCCACCCTTTTGGTTGGCCAATGCTATTATCTTTCCCATTTGAAGTCAAAATTATTTGGCAAAGGTACATATTTTATATGAGAATAGGCTCGTTTAAACCTTTTTTCGTACATTTGCAGTTGAAATAAAACTAAAATTATGAATACTAAAAAGCCATTAATACTTATTTCGAACGACGACGGCTACCATGCCAAGGGTATAAACTCGCTTATCGACATGCTGCGCGACATTGCCGACATCATAGTCTGTGCTCCCGAATCGGCTCGTTCTGGCTTTGCTACAGCGTTCTCTGCCACGGTTCCGCTGCGCTTGAAGCTGCGCCGCGACGAGGAGGGCATGCAGATGTGGTCGTGCAACGGCACGCCGGTCGACTGCGTTAAGCTGGCGCTGCAGGAGTTGTGCGCTGATCGTCTGCCAGACATGATTCTGGGCGGCATCAACCACGGCGACAACGCCTCGGTGAACGTTCACTACAGCGGCACGATGGGCGTAACCATCGAGGGCTGTATGAAGTACATTCCGTCTATCGGCTTCTCGCTCTGCGACTTCGCGTCGGATGCCGACTTCGAACCGCTGCGCCCATACGTGCGCCAGATTGTGCAGAAGGTGCTCGCCAAGGGTCTGCCCAAGGGCGTGTGCCTGAACGTGAACTTCCCGAAGCTAAAGGAGTTCAAGGGCGTGAAGATGTGTCGCATGGCTATGGGCACGTGGTACAACGAGTGTGCGAAGATGCGCCACCCCCACGGCTACGACTACTACTGGATGACGGGCGCCTACCGCAACGACGAGCCGGAGCAAGAGGACACAGACAACTGGGCGCTCACACACGGATATGTTTCAATCACACCGACACGCATTGACGTTACAGATTATGACTTGCTGCGAAGTTGGCAGAACAAGTTTTGAGCCCCTCCCAACCCTCCCCATCGGGGATGGCTTAGTTAGCAAAGGCTTAGAAGACTTAGAAAGGCTTAGTCAGGCTTAGAAAGGCTTAGGAAGGCTTTGTTAGGCTTAGAAAAGCTTAGTTAGGCTTAAACGCCACTTATAAAGAACATGAAATACTACTTAATAGTTGGCGAGGCATCGGGCGACCTGCACGCCTCGCATCTTATGAAGGCTCTGCTCAAAGAAGATCCTAAAGCTGAGTTTCGCTTCTTCGGCGGCGACATGATGTCGGCAGTCGGAGGCACACGCGTGCGCCACTACCGCGAGCTGGCGTACATGGGCATCATCGCCGTACTGCTACACCTGCGCACTATTCTGCGCAACATGGCGTTCTGCAAGCGCGACATCGTGGAGTGGCAGCCCGACGCCGTGATTCTTGTCGACTATCCGGGCTTCAACCTCAAGATTGCGAAGTACGTACACGAGCATACCAAGATACCGGTCTACTACTATATCTCGCCGAAGATATGGGCGTGGAAGGAGTATCGCATCAAGGAGATAAAGCGCAACGTCGACGAGCTGTTCTCGATACTGCCGTTCGAGGTGCCGTTCTTCGAGCAGAAGCACCACTACCCTATTCATTACGTGGGCAACCCTACGGCTGAGGAGGTGCGCCAGTTCCGCGCAGCGTACAACGTCTCGGGCGAGGAGTTCCGTCGTGAGCACGGACTCGACGAGCGCCCCATAATAGCGCTGCTCGCCGGAAGCCGCAAGCAGGAGATTGCGGGCAACCTGCCGCAGATGATTGCTGCGGCGCGCAGATTCGGTGACTATCAGTTAGTGCTTGCAGCGGCGCCGGGCATCGACGCCGAGTTCTACGACGCGTTCATCGGCGGAAGCGGCATGCACGTGGTGCGCGGCGAGACCTACGCTCTGCTCTCACATGCCGACACGGCGCTCGTGACGAGCGGCACGGCGACGCTCGAGACGGCGCTCTTCCGCGTGCCGCAAGTGGTATGCTACAATACGGCGCTGCCTAAGCTGGTGGGTTTCTTGCGACGTCTCGTGCTGAAGGTAAAGTATGTGTCGCTGGTGAACCTCATCGCCGACCGCGAGGTGGTGCCGGAGCTGGTGGCCAACACGTTCTCGGAGGCAAACATCGCCGAACAGCTCAAGCGTCTGCTACCCGACGGCGCAGCGCGCAGAGAGATGCTCGAGGGCTACGAGGAGGTGTGGCGGAAGATTGGCGAGGATAGTCCGTCGGAGCGCACAGCGAAGGAAATGGTCTTAAAAGTAAAAAGGTAAAAAGTAGCGGAGGTCTCCGGCCTCCGCAGCAAGCTACGTTGACAATAAAAAAAGCCG
>OMEM01000146.1_pt1 | contig 8325 bp, 5 predicted proteins | sample 1645421 | NCBI WGS metagenome assembly OMEM01 (sample SAMEA103958138, study PRJEB25191) | human gut metagenome | biome: human-associated habitat [ENVO:00009003]; feature: intestine environment [ENVO:2100002]; material: feces | place: Germany | collected 2013/2015
TGGCTTGTCTATATTATCTATAAATAGAAGTGGTATTTGTATATACTAATTAGAAAGTGGTACACTTTTAAATTAGTATATACAGATGTGTCAGGTTTTTACGAATGCCTGAAATCCGTCATATTATTCATTTTAAGACTTAAGAAATATGGATTTTTTTGATTTGTTGTTCGGTGGCGGTGAAGCCATACAGAGTATCTTTCAGCTAGGGTTTATCCCTAAAGAAGAGGACTTTAGAGAGTTTTCGAGTGTAGAATATCAACAGTTCAATGAGAAAGAGTGTGACATTTGCGGCAAGATGTACACATTCAATTCAGACTTGCCAGTTTCAGGAAATGATATTTATGCCTTCAGCGAGAAAGAGAAGGAGTTTATGCTGAAAGGGGCGGAGATTATTGACAACCTCTGTGAAAAGAAGACCTTCATCTCGGATGATGTAAAACTTCGATATGTTGCCACCTTATTGCCTGGCGTGTTCTCTGAAGGGACAAAATATGCTTGTAATGAAGAATAATCTATGCAAAAATGAAAAAGAGGGTATGTCATGGATTTATGTCACACCCTTTTTGAACTAATTAACAGGGCGACAGGTTTGCGTCCGTAATTACCCAGGGCGCTGCCCTGGGCTAGGGGCTTCTGCCCTTTACCTTTCCGCTACGCGCCGGTGACCGTTGGTTCAGGGCGTGTGGGCAAAACTTGCTTCCTATAGAATTTTCAAAATATATTTAGTTAATAAAATTTAATATGATACATATTGTTACATTTCGTTTCTTTGAGTTCGTAGAAACTCGTGATTCTCCTCATAATCCATATCATTGGTAACCAGTGACATGGCAAGATGCAGAAGCTTGTTCTTGGTATTATTGAGCGCAATTGAGTGGTTTTTCCCTTCTCTTATTTTTCGTTGATAGTAGTCGTGGTATATACCACCCTTTGCTATAGTATGCAATGCAGCTTGCGTAAGATATGATTTGAGCATCGAGCTTGACAGGTTTCGTACATCCACCCGTTTGTCAACTGAGGTTCCAGACTTGGATCTGAAGGATGCTACACCCCAATATGTAGCCATTTTCCGCGATGTCCTGAATGCCTTGAAGTTGTTTGTATAGACAATCAGGGCGGTGATATTCACGATGCCAAGTCCCTTTACAGAGTCAAGGTGGTCATAGCTCTTCTGTAAGGCTTCATCTTCTTTCATTAGCTCACGGATTTTTTCTTCGCATACCTTAATGCTCTTTTCAAGCTGACGGACACTCTTCTTTGCATCTCTAAGAATAAATGTCAGAGTCTTACTCTTGCCAGCCGTGGCTTCGAGTTCCTTGATTCTAACAAGTTTTGAGGTCTTCTCCTGCTCCAGCTTACGCCTGTAGAGGAATAAGGCCCTAATCTCAAGGATGCGGTTGTCAGGAGACTCATACAAGTGCATCTTATCCATATGATGCGCTGCATACTCCGCGATCATCAACGAGTCAGCCTTGTCGTCCTTGCCCCTGCGCACTCCACTGCTCATGAGAATCTGGAGGGCACTCTCACGCCAGATATCAAGCCCTTTGGAGTATATATAATCGCACAGGGCTCGATCATAGGCACCTGTCGTCTCACAGATGAAGAGAAACTCTTCCTGTAACACGTCAGACATAAGTTTCTTTGCCCAAGACAACATACTTCTAAAGCCTTTAGGACAGTTCTCAAAGACAAAATAGTCCAACTTTGCCACCTCAAGGAGGCCTTTTCCAACAAAAATTGCAGTTGCATCGCATTTTTCTTTTGAAACATCGATGCCGATAATGATTTTTTTCATAACTTTGCACTGATTTTATATCAGGAAGCGATTAACTGTAAAAGGAAAGCTGTTTGTGACTATCACTTTAATTAGGCTTCGAGCCTACCTTCCTATTTGGCATTTGCAGCTTGAAATCCAGAGGGCCTGCAGCAAGTGATAGACTTTGCGTCTGGCGAAAGTTCAAGGTTGACCTCTGGCGGTTAATCCTTCCTTTTTACAACAAAGGTAAGAAAAAACTGTATATCTAAGCATATTTTTCTTTATTTTTGAGTTTATTGAACGTTAAATATTTTAAGAGTCGTAGATACTCTATTATTCACGCTGCAAAATTAAAGCGAAAGTTCAGTTACTGATAGGTGAATTCAAACTTCTTGGCCTTTCCTTGGTTGAAGTTATCAGCCTTCAGCCAGAAGCATACCTTTTTGGCATTGCTGCGCACATTCCTCAACTTAAAGGTATATGTATACTTTCTTTCTTCAGCCTTATAGGTAAACCAGCTGCCTGTTTTGCATTTGCCTTCCGTTTCGGCTTGAGTATCACCTATTTCTACCTTCCAGTCTTCTGGGTAGATATCGTTGGATGCGATTTTGAAATTCACAGGCACCAGTTCGTCAGGATAATCCTTAGGAATGGTGATGGTGAAATCTCCTTCGCTGTTCAATTGGAAGTCATAACTAGCCTCACTCACACTATAGAGATGGATGTTTCTATTGAGTCCATGCACTTTGTCGATGAGGTGTATGATGCCCTCTCGCCAGGTCTTGTCTACCGTGTCCAATTTGTACTTAATGGTACCGGTACCGGTCTTTGATGCTTCGTTATAATCATAGCTGGTAACCACTGGCGCAGCTGCAGTTCCGAATGACAGGTTCTCAGTCCATAAAGCCACGAAATCCGTAGGCTTCTTGTCGGCTGCATCATCGCCCTTATAGGTGAATTCGATGAATTGTTCTGAACCGGAAGCTGCATTGGTGGTCTGATAGGTGCCCTCGTTGATGGCGAGTTCATAATTACCATCCTTCACTCCCGGAATGTATTGTTCCACTCTAATCCAAGGGTTATTGACCGGTGCACCTTTTATCGCTTCCTCAGAACTTCCTTTGCCATAGCTTTCGTCCAGTTTGTCTATGATGATTCTGTATTCATAGTTACGCTTGATGGCGTATGGCTTGTTGTTTTTATCCTGAAGGTATATGAAATAGAATTTACCATTATACCTTATAGTAACCTTAGCAGGGTCAGTTGGCAAGTTACTTTCTTCAAAGGCTGCTGTCGGATTGTACATTTGCCCATTGCTACCTTTCAGTCTCTTAGTGCTTACGGATGGTGTTATATATGTAGCATTCCATGTCCAATCTTTGCCTCCTGTAGTATCATCGAACTTCAGACTGTCTCGATTGAATGGTGCTATAGTTCCGTATTGTACACCATTGAAAACAGATATTCCGAAATCGCTGCTTTTAAGGTTCGGGTTTGCTTTTTTAGCCGCGTCGCTCCAAACGGCAGAAATCTTCGCTCTGTCTCTTATAAGATGGATGATGTAGTCTTTTTGTTTGTCGGTATTGGTAAGATACTCCTTCAGTTGATTAGGGGTGTCTCTTTTGATATATCCCCAATAGCGAGTCATCACATGTTGCAGTTCTGTATGATTTGTCTCGAAAGTTGTCATAAGCATGTTTTCATGCATTCCTACCCATTTCCATTGAACGTTATGCCCGTCTTCATCTATATCGTTAAGGGAATTATATTGTTCAGTAGCGTTAGCTACTAAGTGGATACGAGAAGTCTTGTTTGGGATTTCTGCCTTGAAATCTCTAAGTACTGAACTTCCGTCCCCATTTATGTCACCTCCTGATACAGCGGTACTGTCTTGCTCAGCTTTTTTCTCACTTGTGATCCAGTAATTACCATCATTGTCTCTATAAAACCCTTTGATGGGGTTGAACTGATCTTTAATATTTCCAAAACCAACAAATTGGCCTTCGTTGTCGAAGCAGAATAGTTTTAAATCATCTTTACTTCTAATACCTTCGTTCATGTAAACAGTACTTCTTGTAGCTGTTTGCTTCTCGAAGCTAGGTATGGCTATATTGAAGTGAGCGGTATAGTAACCATCTTCAGCCTCGTTGCTTGAAGTCTCGTTGTCTACTATACAATCGGTGCAGGCTGTCAACATAAATGTTAACAGCACTGCTATCATACCAATATGTAATCTTATTTGTTTCATATCATTAACCTTCTTTATTCTATACCTTGATCCTCTATTTTCTCGATTTCATCTGGTGTCAAGTCATGTACGCAACGAACATAGGCTCCCTTGTAATTAGCGTTACTTTGTTCTTCAGACTTATCGCCATCGAATGTCCAGTAGGATTCACCTTGTAACAGATCATCAGGAATAGCGTTATTGCCTGATTGTAAACTAATAATTTTTTTAACCTCTTCTTTTGTAGGCAAACGCCAACCGCTTAGATCAAGGTCCTCGCCTTTCCTTGTCTTAGCCTTTTCTTTGTACTGTTCACAGTATTTCTTGGCTTCGTCGTTGCTGCCTATTGATTGCAACCTACTATTGATGGTTGAGGCAATGATGAAAGCAGGTGATACCGTATTGTCATTTTTATCTGATGGCTTTGCCACGCTATAGGTGTTACTACTCTTTGTCACTGAGTGTTGAATCGTGTATAGGCGTTTATTTTGCCATTGATTCAAAGTACCCGTACTTTCTACATTGAGTGAATAGATGGCAGGGTACTTCCTTACATTCACTTTCTGAGATTTGGAGCCGTCGTTAGTCTTTACGAGGAAGTTGATGTAGCTGATGGTATATTCTGGTTTGTTACCATGAATATCTATCTTTCCTCGGTTATCGTCACCAACGCTTTTGTCAGACTGGCTGTTGATCTGACCAGCCAGGTTGTTATCCACTATCTTTTTACCATATTTATCAAAGTAATATCCTTCCTTTTCTGGTTGCTGAAAGATAGGGCAGGATGCAAACCAGTCGATGCACCAGTTATCTGTTCCCCAATCCATCGGTTCCTTGAGGTCCAGTTGGGTAGGATATACCACGAGGAAACTGGCTTTATCTCCCTTCACATAAGTTTCTTCTCCTTGCGTCCATTTCGTAATTTGCCACTTGAGATAACCAAGGTCGTCATCGTAATCAATATCTGTTTTGGTATCCAGATACTTGATGACGGCATTGACGGTATAGATATAGTTGCGGTCTAACTCCTTGTCACCCTGAGGGTCACGAACCGGTATCTTCAATTCCTTCGGAATATCAGGTTTAGAGTTGTCCTTATATTTAAAGTTGACCTTTGCTACAATCTGTGGCATTGTTTCCTGAGTTTCCCATTTGGTGGAATAACTGTAGGTGGTTACCGTGAAGACCTTATTCCCCTTCTCATCTTCTGCAGATGCTGCCGGGCTCCAGGTATTGTTGTCTGATATGATAAATGGAGTTGCGGTTTGATCAGCACCAGCAAAGATGGTAGTATTGGTATTGTAATTGATGAGTTTCCACTGAACGTCAGAAATATGGTAATCCTTCACCGTAGAAGAGATGTTCAGCTTGATTTTGGCAGCCGCTCTTACCAGTTCTACCGGGATATTCTGTTCTGCCTTTTCTGTAATCTTGTATGAACCATGACTGCTCATCAGAAACAGCTTCTTGCTGTTGTCTGTAGAGTAAGGCATCCAAATATCATCATCCTTCTGGGTAGCTTTCTGAAGTTCATCCAGGCTTTTGCCTTGCAGGCTCTGACTGGCGTTGGCTGCTGCATAGAATGCATAACTTTGACCTGATTGGAGGTTCAGGCTCTCCTTCCAGTTGCCCGAACCCAGTTCCTCTGCTTTGTTCTCTGCAGGGGCGTCGAACAGACTGTCTATTCTGCGTTCGCTGGATGACGGTCCGAACATCTTAAAGTCAAGAGAAGACAGAGTTTTTTCATGAAGATTCTCTTCTTCCTTCACTCTTGTGGTCTGCAGGTCGTTGATCATGGGAGTCATGCTCAACTGTTGTGTAGCCGAACCGTTTCCCAGTTCGTCTTCTGCTGAGCATCCTGCCATGAGCCATCCTGCCGTAAGAGCCAAGATGCATTTTGCGAATCTTATGTCTATATATAACTTCTTCATGATGAATGTTATTTTCTGTTGTCTTTATAATACTTGTTCAAAGTGAATATCCTTACCGGCGAATTTGCCCTCAGTACATCCTTTATATTTGGAACCTGGATTCAGGATAAACTTATCGTTTGGATATGTCGTCAGGAATACCTGCGCCTTTACATTGTGTGGCTTTGCCAGATCCAGTCTGTTCTTTGGCACGACATAGAAGTAGAGCGTCTTCTTCTCACCACTTTTATTGATGATGAAATCATCTATATGATAAGTATATCCAATAACATTGTCTCCATCGTTTTTGTCTGAAATGTTTGGATCGTAAACCGGATCTTTATGATCATCATAGTTGCCATCCTTATTGCATTCTACGAATCCGAACATCGGGTTGTCTGTCTGGAGAATCCAAGGCTTACCTTTGGTATCGATATCCTGGAGCGTAATCATCGGTCCGCGTTTTGGGAAACCGTAATATACCTTGTAGCCCCAGTCTGTCTTTCCGCTGTCAGGGATTTCAACATTCGTAGAGGCATCGATGAAATCGAATGTTCCTCCATCCTTCCATTCCTGAATGGTAGGAGTAACGGTGAGCTTGCCCATCTGTCCGTTGAGGAAATAACCGTAAACTACCAGTTCTCTGTTTCTGATGGCATTTCCTTCAGAAGGAATATTGAAGGTCGCGTGCTTCTCGGTTGCTCCGCCATCTAATGAATAGTAGATGGTGCCTTGGATGGCTTTGTTGGTTTCACGGAGATAACAGAGATCATGAGATTTGATTCCTTCCTTATTAAGAGCATTCAGATATTCCTGGGCAGACTGATTCTTTTTGATGAAACTCTCAGGATTATCCACTTCCTTGATATCCGTGTTCTCTACACCTGCCAGTTTCAGAGTGTCTGATACGTAGGTTGTAGCCGAATTGTATTTCTGGCTTGTAACGTCCTGGTTGTAACCATTCTCGTTATATGTCGCTTCGTCGGGGAAAACATAGCTGGCAGTAGGAATGGTGTTGCCTTCTACCTCTATTCTTGTTACCTTTACCTGACTGGTATTGGCATCAGTACCCTTTTTTCGGGCAAAGTAAAAATGGAGTTTCGAAACGGCGCGAACCAGAGGAATCTTGATGCCTTTGTCTTTGGCTCCTTCTTCTGTATCAGCCACATGGCTGTCTACAGAGATTTGAGTGATGGCACGGGAGATAGGGAGTCCCTTTCCGTCTGGCACTTTTTGGTTTTCTGCAGTACCATCGCTATTGATACCGAAAGGTGAGGTAAAGCTGACTTCTTTCAGATCTTTGCGGGTAACAGAACTGAGGTCTTTGCCTTTCATCTGGTCCGGCATGTTGATGCTCTCAGAGTTTGCCAGGATGTAAAGGTCGATATTCTTTACTTCTTCGCCGCCAATCTTTCTCAGGAATCGGAGGTTCAGGGTATAGTTACCGTTCTTCACTTCGCTCAGCGTCTCTGCTTTATAAGAGATAGGAGTGGCTTCATCGCCGGTATTTGATTTGAACACCCACACCTTGATGTTATGGATGTCGCTCTCCTGAGTAGGATTCGCATCAGTCTCATTGTCGGCAAGAGCCTTTCCGCTAGTTTCTCCGGCTCTGGTACTGTTTCCGGTGCCGGTAGAGAAACTGAGGCTCAGATAGGCATTGTCGCTTTGAGCTGTTTCTGTATTTTCGTTCTCTGAACAGGATGCCATTGCGCCTACCATGAGCAAAGCAGCGAGTGCCATACACACTGGGCGTGTCATCTTGGTCAGAGTAGATTGATAGCGTTTCATGTTTTCTTTCTTTTACTTATACTTCTTTCTTTTCTTATTTTCCCAGGTCGGCATTCTGAAGATTCAGAACCCAGTTGTTTACCTTGATTCTTGCATCCATGCTGTAGGTAGAACTTGGAGCTGGCACGTAGAATACCAGGGTGTAATGGTCCTGGCGGTCCAGATACTGCTGGTCGCTCCAGTCTTTGCCGTAGCGGTCGCTGGCACAGAGTGAGAGGAACCAAGGCAGGGAGTGGTTGAAGATGACTTTGTTGATGCGCTTGTCTGTGATGACGATGCGCTTGTCATCATATTGGCTGGATCCGTCGGCAGCGCGACTCTTGTTGTCATCTTTGGTTTCGAACATACGTGATGATGACAGGTCGTAAACCAACGCCTTTTCTACGTCTTCTCCTTCTACCTCAGTCTTGCCGCTGTGGTTTTCTACCAGTTTCTTCTCATAAGGAAGATAGGTGATTGCCTTTGGCTTTACCTTGTCGCCCTTATAGTCGAGTAGGGCAGCGGAACCTTTGATTTCTACATCGAAGTTTTCGGCTGTGAATCCTTCCTGGTCGGGTTCGAATGGAAGCATCACCACGCGGTATGTCTTGGTACACTTCATCAGACTCAATTTTCCCTGCACATCGTTTTCACCA
>OMEM01000164.1_pt1 | contig 7863 bp, 6 predicted proteins | sample 1645421 | NCBI WGS metagenome assembly OMEM01 (sample SAMEA103958138, study PRJEB25191) | human gut metagenome | biome: human-associated habitat [ENVO:00009003]; feature: intestine environment [ENVO:2100002]; material: feces | place: Germany | collected 2013/2015
GGGCATTCTTAAGCCCTCCCCGACGGGGAGGGTTGGGAGGGGCTTAGCTTGTACACCTCCTGCTGCACCCACTGTGCCCACTCGTACGGTGTGCGGCTCTTGTCGAACGTCTGCCAGGGTATAGGCTTTCCGATGTAGATGTCGAAGTGTTTGCCCACGTTGCGGTACATCTCGTCTACGAGGAATATCATGGCGAGGTTGAACGGCAGCCAGCGGTCGCTGAACTTGGCGATGCGGTAGAAGCGCTCCGAGTTGCGTCCGCTGAAATAGATGGGCACCACGTCGCGGTGGCACTCCACGCTCTTCGTTATGAACGTCTTCTTCCACGGCAGGTCGTGTATCGAACCATCCTTCTGCTTGCGGCTGTTCAGTCCGGCGGGGAACATGAGCATGTGGTTGTCGCTCTTGAAGCCCGCTTCAACCATGCGCGGGAAGTCGCGACCCTGCCGACCGGTCTTGTTGATGCCGATGCACACCGGCGCCAAGCCCGGCAGATTCATCAGCAAGTCGTTGACGAGGTAGCGGAAACGTCCGTCGTAGTGGCGTCCGATGATTGAGCCGAGCGCCACGCCGTCCTGCCCGCCCAGCGGATGGTTGGACACGAACGTGTATAGCTTGCCGTCGTCTTTCGGCGGAAGGTTCTCCTTGCCGATGATGCGTATGTCCATCTTCAGATAGCGCACGGTAGACTCCAGCCACTCTACGCCGCTTTCGTCGCGGTGCTCCCAGATGAACGCGTTCACCTGATCCTGGTGGATGATCTTCTTGAGCCATCCGACGAACAGTCCAGGCACGTAGCGCGCCTTGCTGCCCATCTTGCTGCGCAGTATCTTTTCGATGTCTATTGTCTTTTCTGTTATCTCGTTCATATACCCGAAATATCTGTTGCTTTTTCGATATTTGGTGCAAAAATACTACATCTTTTTTACATACGAACAATTTCGCACAAGAAATGTCGTATTTAAACAAAATTGATAAAGATTTGTAACCATGTGTGCGAATTTTTGTGTACCTTTACACCCAAATACGCATATATAATGTATAAGAACAACACTGACAATCCTACAACAGCAACAACATATCATGTACCGGTGCTTCTCGGCGAGAGCGTCGACGGACTCGACATCAAGCCGGGCGGCGTTTACGTAGATGTCACCTTCGGTGGCGGAGGACACTCGCGCGAGATACTCTCGCGGCTCACCGACGGCGCACACCTCTACAGCTTCGACCAGGACGCCGACGCCGAGCGTAACATTCCCGACGCCGGCGACAGCTTCACGTTCGTGCGCAGCAACTTCCGCTATCTGAAGAACTGGATGCGCTACTACGGCGTGGAACACATCGACGGACTGCTCGCCGACCTCGGCGTGTCGTCGCACCACTTCGACGACGCCGAACGCGGATTCTCGTTCCGCTTCGACGCGCCGCTCGACATGCGCATGAACAAGCGCGCCGGACGCACCGCTGCCGAGATAGTGAACACGTACGACGAGGAACAACTCGCCGACATCTTCTACATCTACGGCGAACTGAAGAACTCGCGACGCATAGCCGCGGCGCTCGTCAAGGCACGTCAGCAGGCGGAGATAAAGACAACGAAGGATTTTCTGGCTGCCGTGGAGCCTTTTTTCAAGCGCGAGCGAGAGAAAAAGGACATGGCGCGACTCTTTCAGGCATTGCGTATTGAAGTGAACCACGAAATGGATGCGCTGCGCGAGATGCTGCTCGCAGCTACCGAACTGCTCGCCCCCGGCGGACGACTCTCGGTGATAACCTACCACTCGCTCGAAGACCGCATGGTGAAGAACATCATGAAGTCGGGCAACGTGGAGGGAAAGGTGCAGCAGGACTTCTTCGGACGTATCGAGACGCCGTTCCGCCTCGTCAACAACAAGGTGATACTGCCCTCGGAACAAGAACAAGAAGAAAACCCACGCAGCCGCAGCGCAAAACTAAGAATTGCTGAAAAGAAATGAGACAATGAAAGAAGATAACCCCATAACAGACGCCATAAAGGTGGATGTGACCAACACAGAAGACAACGCTAAGGGCGAACAGACGACTGGCGAAACGGCTGCTGTAGCTGAGCCTACGGCTGCTGCAGCAGAGCCTGCAGCCGACAAACCGACAGCGCAAAAAAAGACAGCGACCGCACCAGAAACGGCGGACGACGAGGAAGACGCACCGTCGCTGCGCACCATCATACGACAGCAAGCCATAGAAGACGAGCTGCCGCTGACGAAGAACGTGACGCTGGGAAAGATTCTCGGTGGCGAAATGCTCAACACGCAGTTCCTGCGACAGCAGATATGGGTGATAGTGTTAATAACGCTGTTCATCATCGTCTATATCTCGAACCGATACAAGTGTCAGCAGAACCTCATCAAGATAGACAATCTGCAGAGCGAGCTGGAGGATGCAAAGTACAGAGCACTCTCAAGTTCGAGCGACCTCACGCAGCAGACTCGCGAGAGCAAGGTGCTCGAACGCCTGCACAACGACAAGGACAGCACGCTGCACATACCTACGCAGCCACCGTATATAATAACCATTCCTAATCAAGAAGAGAAATGAGCAAGTTTGATAGCAAGAAAGTAATGCCACGCTATGCGTTCCTTGCCGTTATAATGACGCTGGTGGCTATAAGCGTGCTGGGAAAGACGCTGTATATCATGACGGCAAAGCGCGCATACTGGGAGGAAGTGGCAGACCGCGTGAAGGTAGACAGCCTCAAGACGCAGCCTATGCGCGGAAACATACTGAGCTGCGACGGACAACTCATGGCGTCGTCGCTGCCGCAGTATAACATATTCATGGACTTCAAGGCGCTGCGCGTAGCGAAGAAGGACACGCTCTTCTGCGAGAAGATCGATTCTATCTGCACAGGGCTCAACGCAATCTTCCCCGACCGCACGGCGGCCGAGTTCAAGAAGCATCTCATGGAGGGCTTCGAGAAGAACAAGCAGCACTGGCCCGTGTGGAACCGACGTATCAACTACAGCACGTTCTCAGAAGTGAGGCGTCTGCCCGTGTTCCGCCTGAAAACCAATCAGGGCGGTTTTCACTGGGAGGAGCATAACGCTCGCAGACTGGCGTACGGTTCACTCGCAGGCCGCACCATCGGAAAGATGTTCGGCGCGAAGGATACCGCACAATGCGGACTCGAACTCTCGTACGACTCGCTCCTTAGAGGCGTAGAGGGCATACGGCACAGACGCAAGGTGCTGAACAGATATCTCGACATCACGGATACGCCGCCGGAGAACGGCGCCGACATCGTCACTACTATCGACGTGTCGATGCAGGACCTCGCCGAACGCGCGCTGCTCAAGGAACTGCGACTCATCAACGCCAATGTGGGCGTGGCTATCGTGATGGAGGTGAAGACCGGCGACATCAAAGCCATCGTCAATATGACGAAGTGTGACGATGACGACTATCACGAGATAAAGAACCACGCTATAAGCGACTTGCTCGAACCGGGTTCGGTGTTCAAAACCGCAAGCATAATGGTGGCGCTCGACGACGGAGTGGTCGACACAACCTACCGCGTGGAGACTGCCGGCGGCGTCTGGCCGATGTATGGCAGAGAGATGAAGGACCACAACTGGCGACGCGGCGGCTACGGCATGCTCACTCTGCCGCAGACGCTCATGGTGAGCTCCAACATCGGAGTCAGCCGCATCATCGACGACCACTATCACAACACACCAGAGAAGTTTGTGCAGGGAATATACCGCCTCGGACTCGCCGACGACCTGCACATTCCGCTGCAAGGCGCATCGCCGGCACGCATCCGAATGCCGAAGAAAGACTCGCGAGGCAAGCAGTATGTCAACTGGAGCAAGACCACTCTGCCCTGGATGAGCATCGGCTACGAGACGCAGGTGCCGCCTATCTCCACTCTTACTTTCTACAACGCCATTGCCAACGGCGGAAAGATGGTTGCGCCGCGCTTCGTGAAGGCTGTGATGAAGGACGGAGTCGTAATAAAAGAGTTCGACCCCGTAGTGCTGCGTGAGCAGATAGCCAAGGAGTCGACGATAAAGAAGATAACCACGATACTTGAGCACGTAGTGAGTCAGGGTCTCGGAAAGAAAGCCGGCTCGCCCTCGTTCCTCGTCGCAGGAAAGACCGGAACGGCTCAGATCTCGAAAGGAGCCGCCGGCTATAAGAGCGGACAGATGAACTATCTGCTGTCTTTCGCCGGCTTCTTCCCCGCATACGAGCCGCGCTACAGCTGCATCGTCTGCATACAGAAGTCGGGTCTGCCGGCTTCGGGCGGCGGCATGAGCGGCGTTGTGTTCCACGACATCGCAGAAGGTATCATGGCGCAGAGCCTCAAGCTGGAGGCTTCTGACGCCCGCGACTCGCTTTCTGTTCTCATCCCGCAGGTTAAGAGCGGCAATGTGCTGGCTGCAAGCTATGTGCTTGAGCATCTCGGCGTGAAGCAGCGCACAGACTGGGACGGCTCTTATCTCAACGGAAACCCCATCTGGGGACGCGCCGACGAGAGCGACAGAAGTATCATTCAGCTGAAACGCGTAAACGAAGGCGACAAGTTGGTAATGCCCGACGTTCACGGCATGGGAGCTCGCGACGCCGTCTTTCTTATCGAGAGCAGAGGCGTAAAGGTAAGGCTCACGGGCAGAGGAAAGGTGACGGAGCAGAGCATCGGCGCAGGAGAAAGGATAAAGAAGGGCATGGTATGCTCGCTTAAACTCGGATAAAAAAACAAGATATATGAAACTTAAAGAATTGCTTAAGAACATCACCGTTCTTGCTGTTAAAGGCAGCGATGATGTAGAAGTGACGGGTGTCAACATAGACTCTCGCCGTATCAAGGACGGACATTTGTTCGTGGCAATGAAGGGCACTCAGGTAGACGGACACAAGTTCATACCTAAGGCGGTGGAGCTCGGCGCAAAGGCTGTGCTCTGCGAGGAAATACCAGAACAAACCGACGAAAACGTAACTTATGTTCGGGTGGCAAGCACCGAAGACGTAGTGGGTGAGGTGGCAACAACGTTCCACGGCAATCCTTCTACCAAGCTGAAGCTCGTAGGAGTGACCGGAACGAACGGTAAAACCACTATCGCCACCTTATTATATAATATGTTCTCGAAGATGGGACATAAGTGCGGACTGCTTTCTACCGTGTGCAACTACATCGTTGACGAGGCTGTGCCGGCAGACCACACGACGCCAGACCCGATAGCGCTGAACGAACTGCTTCATCGCATGGTGGATGCAGGCTGCGAGTACGCCTTCATGGAGTGCTCGTCTCACGCCATAGCGCAGAAGCGCATCGGCGGACTCACTTTCGCCGGCGGTCTGTTCACCAATCTCACACGAGATCATCTCGACTATCACAAGACTTTCGAGAACTACCGCAACGCGAAGAAGGCTTTCTTCGACATGTTGCCCAAAACTGCCTTCGCTATCACCAACGCCGACGACAAGAACGGCATGATTATGGTGCAGAACACGAAGGCTCAGGTGAAGACATACTCTATACGCAGCGTGGCTGACTTCAAGGCTCGCATAATAGAATGTCACTTCGAGGGCATGTATCTCGAGATTGACGGCAGGGAAGTAGGCGTACAGTTCATCGGCAAGTTCAACGTGAGCAACCTGCTGGCTGTCTACGGTGCGGCAGTTATGCTCGGCAAGAAGCCCGAAGACGTGCTCGTCGTGATGAGTACGCTGCACAGCGTGAGCGGACGTCTCGAACCAATCCACTCTCCGGAGGGCTACACCGCCGTTGTCGACTATGCCCATACGCCGGATGCTCTTGAGAACGTGCTCAACGCCATACATGAGGTGCTCGACGGAAAGGGCGAGGTAATCACCGTATGCGGAGCCGGCGGCAATCGCGACAAGGGAAAGCGCCCGCTTATGGCGCAGGAGGCTGTGAAGCAGAGCGACCGCGTGATTATCACAAGCGACAACCCGCGCTTCGAGGAGCCGCAGGACATCATCAACGACATGCTCGCCGGACTCAACGCGCAGCAGATGAAGAAGGTGATAACCATTGTCGACCGCCGCGAGGCTATACGCACCGCCTGCATGATGGCAAAGAAGGGCGACGTAGTGCTCATAGCCGGCAAGGGACATGAGAACTATCAGGAGATAAAGGGTGTGAAGCATCACTTCGACGACCATGAAGTGGTACGTGAGTGCTTTTAGAATTTAAATTCAAAACTCAGAAATGTTATATTATCTTTTTCGTTTCCTCGAAGAATACGGCATCAGTGGCTCGCACATGTGGGGCTACATTTCGTTCCGTTCGCTGTTGGCGCTGATATTGTCGCTCGTTATCTCGGCATGGTTCGGCGAGAAGTTTATCAAGTATCTCAAGCGCAAGCAGATTACTGAGACTGCGCGCGACGCAAGCATCGACCCGTTCGGTGTGAAGAAGATAGGAGTGCCGTCGATGGGCGGCGTCATCATCATCGTCTCCATCCTTGTGCCGGTGCTTCTGCTCGGACGCCTGCGCAACATCTACCTCATATTGATGATTGTCACCACGCTGTGGCTCGGTGTGCTGGGCGGCATGGACGACTTCATAAAGATATTCCGCCACGACAAGGAAGGCTTGAAGGGCCGCTACAAGATAGTAGGTCAGGTGGGTATCGGTCTGATAGTGGGTCTTGTGCTGTGGGCTTCGCCAGACGTCAAGATGAACGAGAACCTCGTTTACGAGCGTCAGGGTCAGGAGATAGTAGTGAAGCATCAGAGCGAAGCGCACAAGTCGCTCAAGACAACCATCCCGTTCGTCAAGAGCCATAACCTCGACTACTCGCGCATTACGAGCATCTTCGGCGAGCACCGCGTTGCGGCAGGCTGGATATTGTTCGTGATAATGACCATCATCGTGGTGACAGCGGTGAGCAACGGTGCCAATCTCAACGACGGTATGGACGGCATGTGCGCCGGCAACTCCGCCATCATCGGTGTGGCGTTGGGCATACTGGCGTATGTGAGTTCGCACATAGAGTATGCGAGCTATCTTAACATAATGTACATACCGGAGTCGCAGGAGCTTGTGGTGTTCCTCTGTGCCTTTGTGGGTGCGCTGATAGGCTTCCTCTGGTACAACGCCTATCCGGCTCAGGTGTTCATGGGCGACACCGGCTCGCTCACAATCGGCGGTATCATCGCCGTTACTGCGATAATCATCCACAAGGAGCTGCTTCTGCCGATACTCTGCGGCATCTTCTTCGTGGAGAGTCTGAGCGTCATACTGCAGGTCTACTACTACAAGCTGGGCAAGCGTCGCGGCGTAAAGCAGCGCATCTTCAAGCGCACGCCTATCCACGACAACTTCCGCACGCAGGCTTCGCAGCTCGACCCCGACTGCAAGTATCTCATCACTCGACCGAAGGGTGCATTCCACGAGTCGAAGATTACGGTTCGCTTTTGGATTACGACGATAATCCTGGCGGCTATGACCATTATAACATTAAAGATTAGATAGGAAGGGTGATGAGATGGTGAGATGGTGAGGTGTTGAGATGTTGACATTTCCATTGTTATGTTGAGATGTTTGCATTTCCAATGTTTCCGAATCGTCTCATTTCTCAGCAGAAATACATCTTTCTTGGTTCTAAAATCATAAAACAATGAAAAGAATAGTTATTCTTGGAGCCGGCGAGAGTGGAGCCGGTGCCGCAGTGTTGGCAAAGAAGGAAGGTTTCGACGTGTTCGTTAGCGACATGTCTGCCATCAAAGACAAATACAAGAAGCTGCTCGACGACCACGCCATCGAGTGGGAGGAGCGTCAGCATACCGAGGAGAAGATTCTCTCTGCCGACGAAATCATCAAGAGTCCGGGGATTCCCGACAAGGCTCCTATCATAA
>OMEM01000174.1_pt1 | contig 7673 bp, 7 predicted proteins | sample 1645421 | NCBI WGS metagenome assembly OMEM01 (sample SAMEA103958138, study PRJEB25191) | human gut metagenome | biome: human-associated habitat [ENVO:00009003]; feature: intestine environment [ENVO:2100002]; material: feces | place: Germany | collected 2013/2015
CTTATTCGTGAATTATTCATATTTATAAAATTAATTTTGAACAGTTACTTAATTAAGTATATTATGAAAAGAATATCATTGGCTTTGTGTCTGCTTCTTGCTGCGTGTTGCATGACATTGGCACAGGACAAGGTGGTGGAGCGTAGCGCAAAGAAGACTCCCGAATGGCTTAACCAAGCCAACGATGGAGCGTTTGTAGTTACAGTAACTGCCAGTTCTCTTGCCGACGCTCAGGTGAAGGCGATGACGGAGGTGACAGAACGACTCATTCTCTCGGTGGCAAGCAATGTCAGTGTGTCGCAGCGCAACGAGTCGAGCGAGGTTGTGGAGAACGGCAGCGTCGATTCGCGCGACGAGTTCACACGTCTTTCAAAGATAAAGTCGGCTAACCTGCCTTTCCTCAAGGGCATTTCGCCAAACAAGATTGCCGGCATCTATTGGCAGCGTATGCTCAACAAGAAGACGGGCAAGGGCTATTACGAGTATTCGGTGCTCTATCCTTACTCTCGCAGCGAGCAACTCACGCTTCAGGCTGAGTTTGAGGCTCTCGACAAGGAGATGACTGCCAAGTACGAACAGCTGGAACAGAAGTTGAACAATATAGAAGCGGTGGAAGACATCAAGACTGCCATCACCGAGCTCGACGCTCTTAAGGCTTACTTCTTTGATGATGTGCGTTTGGAGCAGGTTGACGGCTTGAAGAAGCGCTATCGTCGGCTTTATGATGCGCTCAGCCTCACTGGAGAGTTCGTTAAGCATGGCGAATACCACTGCCAGCTACTGTTGAAGGGCATGCCTGTCAAGGTGTCTACGGTGCCCACACTGAAGTCGAACTGTGCTTCGCAGCTCAATGTGCGTCCTACAGCCGACGGCAAGTTCGTCATCACATACGACGATAGCGACTGTATTGAGGACGAAGAAAACTTCATCAATGTGCAGTTGCGCCTCGACGGTAAGCGTCTTTCGCATAAGTTCTCGCTGGCTGAAGCCGGCGCAGGCAATGCCGACCAAAGGCTCTCGCTTGTTCCTGAAGGAAAGGTAATGCTGACAGCCGCAATGGTTGACGCAGCCGCACGTGAAGTGACCGACATCACCGTGCGCCTTACTGTCAACAACCGCAATGGCAACAAGTTTGCGGTGAAGAGTCTTGAACTTAATGTGCCCGACCTCGCCGTTCCGCTTATCTTCGACAATGCAGACGCCGTCTATTCTACAAAAGGACTCATCCAGATAAAGATGCTGGCGAAGGGCGATTGCTCGCTGCGTAAGGTGAAAAAGGGCGACTTCGCATTCGTTAACGGCACGCTCACGGTCGTAAACCCCAACACCGGAGCTATCGAACCTATCAAGGTCGCGTTGCAGTATTCTACAAATTGGGAGTAGACTGGTTTTCGGGTTCTAAACCTTAGTCTGAAAATGTTTAAGATTTAGTCTTAATAAAGTTTAGACCAAGAGATTTGAATAAAGTATAGACCAAGAGATTTGAAAAATGAAAGAATTAAACAAAAATAATTAATAACTATTTAAACTGAACCGTTATGAAACAGAGAATTTTTAATGTATTACTGGCTATAGCCCTTGTGTTCTGCGGCACATCAGTAGCTTTTGCTCAGTCGAAAGCGTTGGCAAAGGATGTAAAGAAGACCTGCAAAGAGTGGAAGAAGGCAGGTTGGTCATTGTATGCCACAGCTTCTACAATGGAGTACGCATTGACAAAGTATCGCACATACGTTGAGGCTGACCCTGACAACCACCTCGTGCTCACAGGTCTTGCTGTTGGCAAGAACCCGAAGATAGGTCGCGATAACGCCATGATGAACGGCATCACAAGCTATGCAAGCCGTGCAAAGGCTCAAGTCGTAGGTAAGATGAAGAGCATTATGTCTGCTGACGCAAGCGAACAGTCGGGTATGGAGATCGACAAGTTCGGTGCTGCTTACGAGTCGGGCGTCAACACAAAGATTTCTGGTCTTGTAAAGGTACACTTCATGCTCGTTCGCGAGAAGGGCGGCGTTAAGGAGTTCCAGGTTTACATGACTCTCGACGAGACTGCTGCTAAGAAGGCTCGTGAGGAGGCTGCAAGAGAAGCAAAGAAGAAAGCAGCACTCAACGACCTCTCAGAGCAGGTTGAGGAGTTCATCGGTGAGCCGGTACCGGCAGACGAGTAATTTCTTAGAGATGTTTTATCCAATCCGGGGAAGGGTAGACTCGTCTGCTCTTCTTCGGATTTTTTAGATAATGATTAACTAAACGAAACCCGTACAAATGAAAAGATTGATATTATTTGCTTTAGGTGCAACGTGTTGTATGGGGACTCAGGCACAAGTTGTAGACGACGATTTCGACAACTTCATAAAGACTGAGGTGCAGTCGTTCGACAAGTTCATTGACGATGCCAACAAGCAGTTCATCAGTTTCCTGCGCAATCCTTGGAAGGAGTTTGAGGCAAAGAAGCCGGTGGAGAAGCGCACCAAACCGGAGCCGGTGAAGCCGGTCGTATACGACGAGAAGAAGGACCCGGTGGCGCCACCCGTGGAACTTGATATCGAGGACATCCTCGGACAGTCTACAGGCGAGGGCAAGCAGCGACCGCAGGGCAGGATTGATGACGGCGAGAAGGTTGGCTTTGAAAAGCCGCAGCCTAAGCCTACGACTCCGACAGCTAAGCCTGCGACTCCGATAGCTAAGCCTGCGACTCCGACAGCTAAGCCTACGACTCCAGCTCTCAAGCCTACGACTCCAGCAACCAAGCCTACGACTCCTACTCTTAAGCCCGCAACTCCAACAGTTAAGCCTACGACTCCAGCTCTCAAGCCTGCGACTCCAACAGTTAAGCCTGCAAGTCCTACTGCCAAGCCTGAGCCCCCTGCAGCCAAGCCAGCAACCCCGACATCTCCAACCACTCCGCCAGCAGTGGTGCCGGTGCCGACCGCTAAGCCTTCTGCACCTACAAGCGCACTCTATAAAGAGTCGTCAGCGAAGCAGATGGTTAACTATTGCGGACAGAGAATTTACGTAGACAAGTCGCTGAAGGGAGTATGCTCTATAGGCAATATGCGCGAGAAGGCTGTTGCCGATGCTTACGAGGCGATGTGCAAGGCCGACTACAAGCCGTTGCTTGCCGACTGTCGTCAACTGAAGAAAGACCTCAAGCTCAACGATTGGGGTGTGTTCCTCTTTGTTCGCGACGTGTCTAATGCCCTTTGTGTCGATGCAAATGCGTCTGTTGTAATGCAGCAGTTCCTACTCAACGAACTCGGATATAAGTCGAAGATGGCGCGCCGTGCCGACCGCGACCAGATGCTTCTCTTCGTAGCGACCGACTGTAAGATGTATGGTCGTCCTTATTTCACTAAGGACGGACTCAACTATTACAACCTTACAAGCGACGAGACTTGCCAGTTCTATATGTGTCAGGAGGATTCGCCGAAGGCAAAGAGCAGTATCGACATGCAGATAACTAACGCTCCGCTGCTCAATTCTGGAATGGTCAACTCCGTACACAAGAATGGTGCGGGCACAGTGGCGGTATCTGTCGACGTTCCCAAGTCGCTGATGCTGTTCTACAAGAGCATGCCGCAGTGCGACTATAGCGTGTATGTGAATGCGAAGGTGAACCCGGCTGTTGCCGACAGATTGCTCTCGTCGCTTGCTCCGATCGTTGAGGGCAAGAGCGAGACCGAAGCTGCCAACCTGCTCATCAACTTCGTGCAGACCGGCTTCAAGTACGCCACCGATCAAGAACAGTTCGGCTATGAGAAACCGTTCTTCGTAGAGGAACTATTCTACTATCCCTACTGCGACTGCGAGGATCGTTCGGTGCTCTATTCATATCTGGTGCGCAACCTGCTGAAACTCGATGTCGTGTTGCTCGATTATCCTAACCATATCGCCACAGCGGTATGCTTCAACGAGAATGTGTCGGGCGATTTCGTCACCGTAGAGGGAAAGAAATACATAGTTTGCGACCCTACTTACATCGGTGCATCCATAGGAAAGGCAATGCCGCAGTTCAAGCGTGTGGCTGCCAAAGTCTTGAAATACTAAGACTTTAAAAAATGCAAAAACGGCATATCCTTGTTTTGGGGATATGCCGTTTTTGCGTGTTTTGTTTACTCAACGATTTCTGCTTCTATCCAGCTGTCGAGCAATGCCTTTGCGTCGTTATCCGCCGTAGCGTCGTCGACGTCGTATTCCTCGCAGAGCAGACGTTTCAGCGTCTCAGCGTCGAACTCCTTGTCCTTAACGCTTTCCCAGAGGAAAGCCGAACTCTCGTTCATGCTGATAATCTTTGTGAAGTCGATGTTCTCTTTGCCTTCTGCAACGATAATACTCTCGCCGCAAATGTCCTTCAGGACGAAACCTTTCTTTATCTTCATTTTTTTACTCTTTTACTTTTTCACTTTTATGGAGAGTCAAAACTTTGTAACTGTTGATTATCCGTAGCGGAGGTCTCTGGCCTCCGCCGCAATCAATAACATTAACTGAATATTATAACAATATAACGTGTTGCGAACACTTACATTTCTTACTCTACAGACTTGGTGCTGCGGAGGCCGGAGACCTCCGCTACGGCAAAACAGCTCGTAGTTTTGGCACTATCTTCTTATACAGTTAACCTTTCTAAACCCCAGTCAATGCTTTCTACCTTTCTAACCTGTTTATTTTTCTATATATGTACAGCAGATAGCGGCGTATGGGTAGCAGTCGGGTCCAGATAGCTGAATAGATGCGCCATTTGCGTCCTGAGGTATAGTCGGGCGTGCTGCGTCCTTTGCGGTAGAACGCCAGAGCGATGCCGCGTATGTCTGCCAGCGTACACTCCTCGGTGCCGAGATTGCCGTCGCCGCGCAGCGTCACCTTGTCGCCGTCGATATTCACGATGCGGTGCAGCACGTACGTCTTCGGACTTATCTCTGCCAGCACAGCGTCGCCGCAACGCACGGTGGTGTGTTTGCCGAGTATCGCTTTGTCGCGTCCGTCTTCGAGGAACGGGCGCATGCTGAAGCCTTTCAGTTTGAAGGTGACGGTGTGCCCTTGGTTTATCATCTCCACGAAGTACGGTATCAGTTGTGCATTGTTGTACTGTCTTATTTCTTTTTCCATGTTGAGATAGGGTGGTGTTGAGGTGTTGAGATGTGTTGTGATTTTACTGATGGGGTGCTGTCAGCGTCTTGAAGCTCACCTCTGCTGCCTCCTTGTTGGGCAGACAGTGCAGCGCATAGATGTACTGTGCAGCCTCAATGAGTCGTATCACGGTGTTGTATGTGTTGCGGAACACCACTTTGTCCCACTTCATCGTAGAGCAGGCAGGCAGAATGTATGTGAACGCCTTTGTAGGCGCCAGACGCTCCACGCGGTTCTCCTTCGCGCGCACTATCTGCGTTAAGGCTCCGATCGGTGCCTTAATGTTGCGGTAGCACGGCGTCTTGCCGCTCCACGGACTGCCGTAGATGTACGCCTTGCCGTCGATGACGCGCACCACGGGGTTGTCGTCGTTCATCAGGTCCGATCCCGGTATGTTGTCGAGCCAGAGCTGCGTGTGCGTGCTCTTGCCCGTGCCGCTCTTTGCGGTGAACGCATAGCCATAGCCGCCGTTTCTCACGAGCGAAGCGTGTATGAGCAACGTGTCGAAGAAGCTGCCGCGGAAGGCGTAGAGCATCATCAGCGCGTTGTTCAGTCCGAACTGGCGCATCTGATAGTCGCCGTTCAGCGCACAAACGCCCTCGCTGAAGTCCTTGTTGGTCTGCAGCAGACAGCAGCTGCGTCCGTGTATGTCCTTCACAATATACTGGTAGCCGCCGTTGTCGAGTAGGTCTACTACGGTGTCGCCGTTGCCCGTCTCGAACGTGTCGATGCGCTCGCGGCGGTTCTTATCCACGGGAGCCAGCGTGTCGTCCACGCGCAGCGTAAAAAGAAAATCGTCGTTTGAGCCTTCCTTCTTGAAAGGCTCGAACGACGGTAACAGTTCGGTGTTGTTCTTTCCGTTTTCTGCAAAAACAACCCTCACGTTATGTTCTGCGATGCAATAGTCTGCTATGATATCCATTATTTCTTCTTCGCCTTCTTTGTCTGCAAATCGGCACGCTCGCTATCGTCTGGTACGAGACAGCTGTATGTAAAGTCGTGCTTTGTGACGTATTTCACGTTGTAGTGTCCTCTTGTTGCGTAGCGCTTCTTTATAGCCACGTATTTCTTCTCTATCTCCTTGCGTGTCTTTGCGAAGTAGGTTACGCAAGTGGGGGTGGCGAATCCGTTAGCCTTCAGATGGTCGCGCAACTGGAATGAGTAGTTGTTGCGGCTGTAGAGAAAGCCCGTCTTGGTGTCTACCCAAGCCGAATCGAGCTGCTGAATCTCTGTGATGTACACCGTAGAGTCGTTGAACGATGTGGCTACACCGTATACATAGAGTCGCTCCTGCTTCTGCAGTGCGAACATAAGCGACGGCATGAGCAGCAGTGCCAATGCCAGTAATGTGCGAATCTTCATTTCTTTCCTTGTTTTCTGTTGTTTCAGCGGCGCTGTCCGTTGTGGTTGCGTCAGCTTTATCTGCCCAGGTAAGCCTTGAGCAGCTTGTTCTTTGTATTCTGTTTCAGCTTGCGTATAGCCTTCTCTCTTATCTGGCGTACACGTTCGCGTGTGAGTCCGTACTTGTTGCCGATTTCCTCCATCGTGCATTCGGGCTGGTTGATGCCGTAGAAAGCCTCTATCACGTTGCGTTCGCGCTCGTTGAGCACGGAGAGGGCCAACGCAATCTCCTCGCGCATCGACTCCATTACGAGCTGGCTGTCGGTAGTCGGCTCGTTCTCGCTCGGCATGAAGTCGAGCATGCTTGCTCCGTCGCTCTCGGTCATCGGCGCGTCTACGCTCACCTGTCGTGTGTCCACCTTCAGCACGTCCTCAATCTTTTCGTGCGGCATATCGGTCTTTTCGGCTATCTCGTCGATGCTTGGTCGGCGTTCGTTCTCCTGCTCAAACTTGTTCAGTATGCGCTTTATCTTGTTCACGCTACCCACCTGGTTGAGCGGCAGACGCACCACGCGGCTCTGCTCTGCGATGGCCTGCAGAATGCTCTGTCTGATCCACCATACGGCGTACGAGATGAACTTGAAGCCGCGTGTCTCGTCGAACTTCTCGGCAGCCTTCAGCAGTCCGATGTTGCCCTCGTTGATGAGGTCGGGCAGCGAGAGACCCTGGTTCTGATATTGCTTTGCAACGGAGACAACAAAACGCAGATTCGCCTTTGTCAGCTTCTCAAGAGCCTTGCGGTCGCCGTTCTTTATGCGGTGGGCGAGCTCCACTTCCTCTTCTGCGGAAATCAGCTCTTCGTGGCCAATCTCCTGAAGATACTTATCGAGCGAGGCGTTCTCTCGATTTGTAATCGATTTGGTTATTTTAAGTTGTCTCATTAAGTGTTGCTTTTTTTGATATTATTTTATTGTTAAAAGGGTAGGTGCGCTTTGGGCGCATCGTTCTGCAAATTTAACCATTTCTCTCGGTTGTCGCAAATTTTAATCTATTTATTTTCGGTTGCTGGTGCAATTAACAAAAAAGCGGAGGTCTTTAGGGCCTCCGCTTTGTATCTTAGTAGAGGGTGTGTCAAAACTCTCTTATTCTAAAAAAATCACAAAGCCCTGACTTTCACAAGCCAGGGCTTTGCTATGTCTAAAAGT
>OMEM01000176.1_pt1 | contig 7605 bp, 9 predicted proteins | sample 1645421 | NCBI WGS metagenome assembly OMEM01 (sample SAMEA103958138, study PRJEB25191) | human gut metagenome | biome: human-associated habitat [ENVO:00009003]; feature: intestine environment [ENVO:2100002]; material: feces | place: Germany | collected 2013/2015
CCCATATTTCTTATAACTATAGAAATCTACATAATACATTTCTTTATTGAGCTTTGTCTTTGGCACACCATTTTTTTCCTTGCTTACAATAAGTTGTACCATACACTGCAATTTGTTTGGATTCATTTCTGAATATCCATTATTTACCCCTCTTTTAGAATTTCCATAAAAATAGAAATAAGGAGCATCGTTCCAATCCATATCAGAGGCACACAAGATATTCTTCTTAATTCTAGAGAATGTACTTTCATCAAATTGATTTCTGCTAGACTCTAGCATCGAAAGCATACCTTCACGACTTCTTATGGCAGCAATACTCTTGCCATTTGACTCAGATGGTAAATTTCCATTTTCATATTGACTCCATTGATTCTGACCAAATCCAACAATTTTGGTTATCTGAGAATGAGAAAGACCATAGTGCTCTCTAATCTTTCTAATCTCGTCAGGAAATGGGATTCCATGCCTAATACGATACTGGTTATACAATTCATTACACAACTGTTCATCTTGCTCTTCTGATGTAAATTGCTCCCCAGTATCTTTACATACATAATATCGCACATGAACAGAGTATTTTTCTTTACGGAAGGTCTGAACCTCAGTATCTTCAACAAGATACACCATTCCTCCAGTAAAAGGACTACTCATACTGTTGACAATCTGCTTATTCATAATCACCTCCTCTTTATTTAAATGCATATTTTAAAGGATGTTCTGCGGTATGGAAAGAAATACAAATAGTATTCGTATTTGGTTTGCCAAGAGCAATTTTGACATAAACATCTACACCATCACAATCTTTACCAAACACCCACATATCTCCATAGGAAAATTCATCTAAAACCGTTTCAATATAGTCTTCAGCGGTGATACTCTTTATGATTTCTTTTCTTGCTGAAGGTGTTATGCCAAGCATCTTTAATGCTTCTTGATTCTTGGATCGGTTCAAAAAGATAATACCTAGCACGTCCATCTTTGGCAAAAAGTGGCGGAGAAAATCTTCGACTTCTTTTTTAGTTCTTACTGAATGACTATCCATATTTAAAGGTTGTTATTCTTATTTGCACTGCAAAGATATAGAAAAGCCTTTAATAAAACAATTTTTTTCACGTTAAAGTGCATTTTTACCCTCATATTTAACGTTTTTACATCTTTTCATGGTATTACAACGATATTAATTTCTATCACATGGGCCAGTTTCAGTTCCCCCAAAAGAACATAAAAAATGCGATAACACCGCCCTAACTACCTATTTTTATATAGTTAGGGCGGTGCTATCAGAAAAGAAGCAGGATGGAAGACTGGTCCACCCTGCTATTTTTATTAGAATACCTTTACGAAACGGTCGATATCGATAGAAAGACCTACTGAGAAGGTGCGACCGGTGGTCATCGCCGAACTCCAATAATAGTTCTTTGGCGTATAACCGAAAAGATTATCTACCGTGAAATTCAGATTGACGGCATCCAGAAATCGCTGCTGAAGCGTGAACTTCCACAACTGATAACTGCTGTCATGCTTCTTGATGTTCGTATCAGGAGCAGACAGGTATCTGCCTGACAGAGCGGCATTGATGCGATAGAACGAACAGAGCTGACGATCATAGTCGAGACGCCAGGTTGCAGAATGCGGACGAGGCTGGGAGAACTGGGAATCTACGCTTCTGCCACCCACATGGAGATAACTGTAGTCGAGTTTCACACCGAGTCCCATATCCGAACGGTACTGGGCACTGAAGTCGATGCCGCTCACCTCTACTCCATCCTCGTTGCAATAACGCGAAGCCACATCCGGCTGACCGGTTCCCGGGGTATAATCGGCATAATCCTCGGTAGTGATGCGCTTATCATACTTATTATAATAACCCATCAGGGTAAGACTATACTGACCGGTAAAGAAGCCAGCATTCTTCACCCTTCCGGCATGCTCCAGCGCCAGGTTGTAGTTGTTACTCTTCTCCGGCTTCAGATCCGGATTGCCGTAAATCATCTGCATACCTGCCATATCAAAATTCATATACATCTCCTTGAGCGTTGGGGCACGGAATCCGCCGGCATAGTTGGCACGGATGGAGAAGCCCTTCCACTTGGTCATCAGAGCCAGACGACCGGTAGTGGCATGCTGGCTGGATGCAGAGAAGTAATCATGACGAAGACTTGCCACGATGTTCAACCACTGCAAAGGATTGTAATCGAACTGGGCGAAGGCATCACATGAATTCTGATTCTTTGATTCATTATCCGCAAACTGATAGGTGGTAAGATAATCGTTCAGGAAATCTGCACCTACCGTCAATGTATTCTTGCCGAAGATATGGGAATAGAGGGCACGGACGGTGTTCTGACGGTTGGTATAATCGTGGTCGTGAGTACGCTCATCATTCACATATCGAGCCTTGTCATACTGGTCGAAGCCGTAAGAAATCTCCAGATTATCATTCTCCGAAAGATTCATCACGGTCTTCAGTCCGGCAGAATAATCCATGTAATGATCATCATAGTTGCTGCGCTTGCTGATACGATTGAAATAACCGCCACGACCTATCAGTTTTATCTTATCAGAGAACTTGTAGGTAAGACGCTCCTTCACATTGAAGGTCTCTCCACCATAGATATGGAGGATGTTGGATTCTGTATCGAAAGGACTGGTGAGCTGAACCTCATCCGATGTGGTGCGCTGGATGCTAGTCTGCGAATTCCATTTTCCGGCATTGAAGCTGAAGCTTCCACCGTGGCGCCACTCCTTGTTGAAGTCGTTGTAGCGGGTATTGACATTGGCAGTCCAAGGTTCGCTGTTTTCACGGGAGATGATGTTGACAACTCCGGCTACAGCATTGGCGCCATAGAGCGCCGAAGCAGCACCCTTCACAATCTCGATACGTCCTACATTATCCAAGTTCAGACGACTATAATCTACATTATCCATGGTTTCGCCAGCCAATCGCTCACCATCTACGAGGAAGAGCACGGCATTTCCACCGAAACCATTCATGTTGAGAGAAGTCTCCTGATTCATGGCATAGCCAAATTCCAGACCCGGCATCTGCTCGGTGAGGAGGTCCTGGATATTGGTAGCATCAGCTATCTTGATATCATTGGCGGTAATCAGACGGGTTACCACAGGAGCATCCTTCAAAGCCTTCGGAGTTCGGGTTGCGGTAACTACCACCTGATCGAGGGCTGTAGCATCCGGTTGAAGGCGAAGCACATGCTGCTCACCTTTTCTCTCATCCGCTTTCAGTACGAAAGTCTGAGTCTGATAGCCCACAAAGCTCACCTTCACTCTCACCGCTCCATCCTTGCTGTAAGGAATGCGGAAATATCCGTCTTCATCAGTTGTTACCCCACTCTTTGCATGCAAAATCTGGACGGTAGCACCCGCCAGAGGTGCGCCCGAATCATCGAGCACCCTACCCACGACATCGCCCTGGGTTTCGGCTTTCAGATTCAGGCACAATCCGCAAAGGATCAGGAATAGTGCGAATATCTTTTGTTTCATCGACAATTACTTCTTTGTTGCATTCGAAGAACATTTCATGACAAAAGGCATATTACCATACTTCAAAACAAAAGTAATCTGCATTTTACCATCTTTTATAGTTGCTTTTATAGCAGTTTTAGAAAGACCTTTGCCATTTTCCAATGTTTGATCAAAACTGGTTTCAGGAATAGAATAAGTACCATTTGACTCTGTTACAGCAAGATTCTTCACTGTAATTGAAGGCAAAGCCATAGGTGCAGATCCAAATGCAGGAAGGATGATATTTACATGACTATCATCAACTTTTTCCAACTTAAAAGTTGCATTCTCCAATGGGTCCATATCACCCTGACCTGCCAAAGCAATAGACATTGTTTCACCAACGTAAGTACCAACAACCTGTTCTGCTGTTGCTGAAGAGCCAGCACCATTATTGTCATCATCATCACTGCTGCAAGAGCTGAATGCTACACACATAGAAACCAAAGCCAACATCATGGCCATCATTGTCTTAAACTTTTTCATTTTTCTTTATTTGTCTTTTAGTTACAATATTATTTATTCAAGTCAGAAGTTAAAGAAGTTAAAGGAGTTATCGCTCCCTACGGTCGCTGAGGAGTTAAGACAATAGTCTTTTTGGCGTAGTTTTTTAAGCAGCAAGACATACGTCTTAACTCCTTAACTCCTTTAACTTCCTTAACTCCTTAGCTTCCTTAACTCCTTTAACTTCCTGATATGCGAAACTTCAGATACATATATAATAAGGTATGGTAATAAAGAATCTCGAAAACAAAATCAAGTTGGTGATGATCATCTGCTCACTCTTTTTTTCGAATAACATGACGAAAACATCAATTTATTTGCTTTAGGAGTGTTATTTTTATGAAAAACATCTGTTTTTCGAAGAAAAAACCTTATTTTTGCATATTGATAATATATAAAAATAAGAAATATGGAGAAACAACCTCTAAATCGGATTAAGGTGATGCTTGCAGAACGCATGCTAACCAACAAGCAACTGGCTGAGATGCTCGGTAAGGATCCTGCAACAATATCAAAGTGGGTCACTAATACATCACAACCAACTTTAGAGAATTTGATTGAGATAGCTCGCTGTCTCAAATGCGACATGAACGACCTTGTCAGACTGGACAATGTCGTTACTATAAAAACAGATAAATGAACTAATTAAGAAAGACTCTATGCCAACAAACAAGAATGCGCAACTGCGCTACCGGATACTGGACAGATGCTTTAGCGATTTTCATAGAACATATAGTATTGAGGACCTCATGGACACGGTCAATGAGTCCCTCATGGATCTCTATGGCTCCCAGGTCAGTATCCGTCAGATGTCTGCTGAACCAACAAAACCAGGCAGTATGAATCCATTTCTGAATATAATTTGTATCTTTGCAGAAGAATCGTGCCTGAGCAGGTGTTATCCTGCCATAAAAAGGCGCATAACTATCAAGTTATCAGTCAATAAAACATTTTGATCAAGCTACAGGAGAAGATGATTGTGTCTCTGCCTCCTGTTTCTGCCAGCAAGATGCAGGAGCTCGACAGAGAGAAGAACGTAGTGAACCTCTATGTTGCCGGACATCCGATAGATGAAATCTGGATTCCAGCACTTTAAGGGCGGCAAATATAAGTTCATCCATTCAGCCTTCGACTCCGAGACTCAGGAGCGCATGGTGGTTTATCAGGCTCTCTATGGAGACCAAGCCTATTGGGTAAGACCGGAAAAGATGTTCTTCGGGAAAGTTACGAGGGACGGCAGAACTTTCAATCGTTTCACAGAAATAGATAAATTCTAACAACAGGAAAATGAGCATGAAACAGATAGAAACTCTCGTTTTTGATTATGGAGGTGTCATCGTGAACATTGATGATGCCTCTGTTGTAAAAGCCATGGAGAGCCTGGGCGTTACGGCGTTCAAGCGACTAATCCATGTCCGCAAGATCAAGCGACTGATGCACCAATATATTAATGGTCTGGTAGCGGAAGCAGAAACTTTGCAGGAGATGCTGAGCCTTTGCCGCAAAGGAACCTCTACCGAGGATATTGAAAAAGTACTCGAAGAACTGTGTGGTAATCTGCCCGTAGAAAGACTGGAGGCATTGGTCAAGCTTCGGAAGCAATATAAGGTCTATCTACTCAGCAACATCAACGATACGCTTTGGCAGAAATCAGTTAGTCAGATGAATCAGCTGGGATATTCCACAGACGAGCTGTTTGATGAAGTCTTCCTCTCATACGCCATGCGAAAAGAAAAGCCATCTATCGAAATCTATGAAGAGATGACGCAGAAGACTGGATTGAATCCTGCCACCACGCTCTATTTCGATGATCGTGCAGAGAATGCCGAGGCTGGCAAGCGTTTTGGTTTCCAGAGTGTACTGGTAAAGACCAATCATCTGGAAGAGCATCAGAAATGGCAAGAAATTAACAAGAATATAAAAGAATAATCTTATGCGCATAATAGGAAACTTACTTTGGTGGCTCTTCGGAGGTCTCGAAGCTGCCATCGGTTATTTTACCGGAAGTCTGGCTCTTGCATGTACCATCATCGGCATTCCGTTTGCAATACAGACATTCAAGATTGGTCTGCTCTGCCTATGGCCTTTTGGTTCTACGGTAAGAGAATCGAATAGTCCAACTGGTTGCATTCGCATCCCGCTGAATTTACTCTGGCTGATTTTCGGAGGATTGTGGGCTTGCCTCATGCATCTGTTCTTCGGCTTTCTCTTATGTATAACCATTATCGGCATTCCTTGGGGAAAACAGCATTTCAAGATGGCCGGGCTTTCGCTCGCACCATTCGGCAAGGATGTGGAGTTGAGATTTTAAAGAAATAAGAAAAAGAAGTCGAAGGATATGAACACATTACACAGTTGCCTCGCCTACTATCTCCTTGCTATCAATGCAGTTGCATTCATCGTGTACGGCATTGACAAATACAAGGCGAAAAAGCCAAGTGGCGTATTCCTGAAGCCACGCTTTTGTTACTGGCTGTACTTGGAGGAAGCATCGGGGCATGGATGGGAATAAAAGTCTGGCACCATAAGACGATGCACAAGAAATTCAAATACGGCATTCCTGCTATTCTGCTGATACAGATTGCGCTGATGGCGTATTTACACATGAATAGATAACAATATAAAGTACGAAGTATATGAAAAGTTTTTCACCAAAGCCGTGGTTTGCACCACAACCTGTGCTGATTATCGGCACATATAATAAGGAAGGAGTTGCCAACGCAATGAACGCTGCTTGGGCAGGACAGTGGGACATGAAGGAGATTATGATCTCGATGGGAAATCACGTCACCACAGACAACCTGAAGCTTGGCGGCGAGTTTACCGTTGCCTTCGCTACCAAGAAAACCATGGTGGCTTCTGATTTCGTGGGCATTGTTTCTGCCAAGAACGACCCGAAGAAGATGGAGAAGACGGGCTGGAATATCGAAAAGGCGACTATGGTCAACGCTCCTGTGTTCACCGATTTCCCGATGACCCTGGAGTGCCGCATCAAGGAGAAGTATGACGAAAGCGAAACCGGCTATTATCTCGTTGCCGAAATCGTCAATATTCTTGTGGATGAAAAGTATCTGGCAGAAGACGGAAATCCAGACATGGAGAAGATGGAACTGATTGTCTTCGACCCTATTCATCACGGCTATATCCAGCTGGGCGAGAAAGTCGGAAACGCTTTCTCCGACGGCAAGGCTTTGAAATAAAAGTCAAAAATAGAACAGAAAAGCAAGTAAAAGTTCGTTTTCTATTCCAGATTTTACTATTTTTGCACCATGATAATGGATATAGAACATATAGGTAACAAATGCGGTTTCTCTGACACCGGAATGCTGAACAGATGCAGCCAGCTTGTGGGTGGCGACAAGGATATGGTTAAAGTGTTTAAGTACAAAGGATAAAAATAGATGAACATGAATTTTCCTGAAATATATTCAGCAACAGGCATGATGGAGCTGATTCAGAAAATCGGCTTCCTCCCTCTCCTTGATAGTGGCATTGAAGGCTTCTCTGCCGAAGACATTGTAGCCGAAGACTGCGGTTACGTAAGACTTCCTGAAGGCGGTTGGGACTGGCCGCTATGGA
>OMEM01000181.1_pt1 | contig 7526 bp, 5 predicted proteins | sample 1645421 | NCBI WGS metagenome assembly OMEM01 (sample SAMEA103958138, study PRJEB25191) | human gut metagenome | biome: human-associated habitat [ENVO:00009003]; feature: intestine environment [ENVO:2100002]; material: feces | place: Germany | collected 2013/2015
TCCCCAAACAGGAGTCCAGGTCTCATCGAAAGTGGAAGTCTTCTCATTGATGACACTAAAATCAGAAAGCAGATCCTTGCCATCCTTGCCGCCCTTGGCGAGCTGATAACCCAGACGGCTAGGCTTGATGATGGTCTTGCCCTGATAGGTCACACTATAGGTAGGCACAGTGCCATCCAAGGTGAAGTTCACCTTGATTTGTCCGTTAGGAGAAGTGATGTCTCCTGCATCTGCTGAGATGCCAAAAGCCATCAGAAGGCTTGCGAGCAAAAAGAGTTTTTTCATATTATTTGTTTAAAATTGTTTGTTGCTGCAAAAGTACGGCAAAATTCGATAAGTTGGTACGAATAGTAGGTTCTTGGTAGATTACCGCTATCTACCAACCTCCTCACCTCTCTGAATATCAACATTTTGCAAATTCTCAAAAATAAACGGCTAGTAGATGCGAGATTCTCAATGTTTTTTATTATTTTTGCAGCAGAATCTAAAAACATAGGAAACATGAGACATTTTATAACTATCGTACTACTGATACTACTACCACTATGCGCAAAAGCAGACAACAGCCAGCTCTACAAACAGCTGGATGCTGCTCTGGAAAAACGTGCGCATTATGTAGAAGTAAAAGAGAAAAGTCTGAACGACATCAAACAGGGTGCCAAGTATGTAACCAGCAACGAGGACAAGCTCAAGCTTTACGAGCAACTCGCCAATGGATACAAAGCCTACGAGTATGATTCGGCGATGACTTACGTAAAAAAAGGCCTTGTTCTTGCCCAAAAGAGCAACAACATCTTATATCATAAAAGATTCCAACTTAGCCAAACCAGCCTGCTTATCACACGTGGATTCTATGCTGAAGCAAAAAACATCATGCAGAAGATAGAACCCAAGGAAGAAGATCCGCTTGACTATCAGTTTCAATACTATTATACACTTTACGGACTATACAACAACTGGTCAACCTATTGTGAGAACAATGAATTCAGCAAGATTTACGACCAGCAGAAAGTGGAATACCTGAAGAAAACATTAGAACTGTCGCCAAAGAAAGATGCATTCTATTACTACCTGCTGGGAGAGTTATACTATTACAGCAATCATTCCAACAATAACAAGACCATCCAATACTACAAAAAAGCTCTGAGTATGGAAAAGCCGGACAGCCGTCTCCATGCCATGACCGCCTTTGCCCTATCCGAAGTATACCAGAAAGCCAACAACCAGAAACTGACGGAACATTACCTGCTGGTTGCAGCCATCTCAGACATCACTTCTGCCACAAAAGAAAACGTAGCCCTGCAAAACATCGCACTCTTCATCTACAAACATAAGACCAGAAGTCTGAACAAAGCCCAGGAATACATCAACCTATCCCTGGAAGATGCTTATGCATACAACAACCGGTTGCGCCGCATTGAGATTTCATCCAAATTGCAGATGATTACCAATGCCTATACTGATGACATCAGAGCCACCAACAGCATGCTCTACATCGCACTGTCGGTCATTTTCCTGCTCTTGCTCGGAGTGGGACTTAGCAGTCTGTTCATCCGCAAGAAGAACAAACTTCTGAAACAGAAGAAAGACGAAATCACGGCTACATCGGCAAAAATGGAAGTTCTCAACAGCCAGTTGCACCTCATCAACGACGAACTGAAGGACACCAACCAGAAGCGCGAGAGACTGATAAAGGTGTATATTGACCTGTGCTATAAGAACATAGAGAGAAACAGCAAACTGCGCACCTTGGCAGTAAGAAAGATCAAGGCCAACCAGAGTAAGGAGCTGCTGAGCCTCCTTTCTTCCTCAACCAATACAGAGAAAGAGAACAAGGAGTTTCTGACGGAATTTGACAAGGCATTCCTGTCTCTGTACCCAACTTTTATAACCGAGCTGAACAAGCAGCTTACAGAATCGGCACACATCCAGCTGAAAGAGAATGGAGAAATGCCCCCTATCCTCCGTGTGTGCGCCCTGTTAAGATTAGGCATCACCGAAAGTTCCAAGATAGCCGGCATCCTGTCTTATTCGCCACAAACCGTATACAACTACCGTTCCCTGCTCAAGAACAATGCCATCGACAAGGAGCACTTCGAGGAAAATGTACTCAGACTCTGCATGGTGATAGCCGACTGATCGGAGATTAAGAATACAGCACAAATATCCGAAACAGATAGCTGCCAATGCTTTCTTCCGAAAAAATGGAGCTGATTTGCCAAAGTAACATCTTTGTCGCAGCTTTGTCAATGCCTTTCAACCTCATCGCAATCGCTATGTAATAATACCGCCGTACCTTTGCAACCGTAATCAAACGATATAGGTTATGAATGCTAAAAGGGGAATTATTGTATTAGGATTGCTCTCAGCGGCTAGCATGCCAACGTGGGCGCAACAGATTAAGGGTGTGGTTATCGACCAGAAATCGAAAGAGACACTCATCGGTGCAGTCGTCACTGTGGATGGAACCAACGTGAAGGCTATCACCAACATCGACGGAAACTTCCAGATCGATGGATTGAATAAAGACAAGAAATATACACTATATATTAATTATATAGGATATAAGACTCAAAAAATTGACGGGGTTCAGGCGAAGGACGCAGACCAGGTAATCGCGCTGCAACCTGATGAACAGCAGCTGAAAGAGGTGACCGTTACCGCAGTGGAAAGGCGTAATACGGATGCGGCAATGATACAGGTGGCCAAAAACAGTCCCGTCATCGTGAGCAATGTTTCGGCACAGGAAATATCCAGAACTCAGGATACGAATGCGGGTGAGGTGATACGCCGAGTGCCAGGCGTGAGCCTCATCGACGATAAATTCGTGATGGTTCGTGGCTTGTCGCAGCGTTATAACAATGTATGGGTGAACGGAGGAGCAGTGCCTAGCTCTGAGGCTGATTCCAGGGCATTCTCCTTCGATATCATCCCAAGTTCGCAGATTGACAACCTTACCATCGTGAAGTCGCCAACGGCTGAATATCCCGCAGATTACTCAGGCGGTTTCATCATCGTCAACACCAAGGAGATTCCGGCAGAAAACAGTTTCAACATCGCCGTAGGCGGAAACTGGAATACATCTTCTGCCTTCAAGGACTTTTCTTACTCAAAAGGTTCCGGAACCGATTTCCTAGGGTTCGACAATGGACTGAGAAACCTGAATGGGGGCATCCATGCTGACTTGAATCCACAGCTCGATGCCAACGGAAAACCGGTGGGCGATTATGCTACTTCGCTCCTGGGCAACGGATTCAACAATGATTGGCTCATCAAGAACAAGAAGCCTTTGGGCGACTTGAAACTGGCAGCTAGCCTGAACCAGCGCTGGATGCTGGGTGGAAGAACACTCGGCATGCTCACCGCCCTGAACTATACCAACGAATACCGCACCTACGAGAACATGGAGAACAACCTCTATGGCATCTATGATGCGGCTAACGACAAGCCGAACTATCTTCGTCACTCTGTTGACGACCAGTATAATAATAATGTGAGACTCGGAGCAATGCTCAACTTCACCTTCCTTTCCAAGGACGGCAATCACAAGTATCAGCTCAAAAATATCTTCAACCAGTTGGCTACCAGCCGATATACCTGGCGTGATGGCGTGAGCGCCCAGTCGAACCTGGAGCGAAGCGCAGAGTATTACTACCGCAGTCGAACTACATATAACGGTCAGCTTACCGGCAAGCACACCTTCACTAGCGATGCCCTTGACTGGAGCATCGGGTATGCGTATGCCAACCGTCATTTGCCTGACCGTCGTAGATACCTCATCGACGATGCTCTTGAATCGGGCGTTTATGCCCTGAGCACCGGCAACGACATATCCCGCGAGTGGACTCAACTCGACGAACACATTCTCTCTCTTGGGGTAAATGACAAGCACCACTTCAAGTTTGGCAACTTTGAGCCAAACTTACAGGTGGGTGCCTATGGGGAGTATCGCAGCCGAGAATACCAGACCCGCAACTTCATCTACAACTGGAATGTTTCAGCTAACAACATGCCATCCGACTTCCGCCACAGCGACATCCCAACCTTGCTCTCCAGCGAGGCAAACATGGGTTACGACAAGCTGTATCTTCTGGAGGAAAAGCAGATGCGCAATAACTACCGCGGACACAACACCTTAGGCGCCGGGTACCTGGCGATGTCTCTCCCCTTTGGCAAACTCGGCATCCACGCCGGTGTCCGCTTCGAGCATAATGATATGGAACTCATCTCCAATTCCCGTGACTACGAGAAGAGTGAATCGAGCCGTCATTACAAGACAGATGATGTTTTTCCATCTCTTAATACAACATATAAGATCAACGACCAGCACCAGGTGCGACTGTCGTATGGTCGCAGTATAAACCGCCCAGAATTCCGTGAAGTATCGTCGTCGGTGTATTACGACTTCGACCTTGCCAGCAATGTGCAGGGAAACACTGAGTTGAAGAACTGTTATGTCGATAACCTCGACCTGCGATATGAGTGGTATCCATCCCGTGGAGAGCTCATTTCTCTGGCAGTCTTCTACAAGCACTTCGATTCTCCTATCGAGTGGACCTATACGGTGGCTGGTGGCACTGACTTGATTTACTCTTACAAGAATGCAAAGAGTGCCAACAACTATGGTGTGGAGCTGGATATCAGAAAGAATCTCGGATTCATAGGATTGAAGGATTTCAGCTGGTCGTTTAACGGTGCCTTGATTAAGAGCAAGGTGCAGTTTGAGAAGGGTTCGAAAGAGGAAGACAGACCGATGCAGGGTCAGTCGCCATACCTTATCAACACCGGCATCTTCTATAAGAATGAGCCATTAAAGATGGATATCGCCCTGCTCTACAACCGCATAGGCAAGCGAATCATCGGTGTGGGCAGAAGCGAGGGGAGCACAGGCGATGACTCCAATTCCCGAGTGCCTCACAGCTACGAGATGCCCCGCAACACCATCGATTTCTCGCTGGCTAAGAAATTCGGCGAGCATCTGGAACTGAAGCTCAACGTAAGAGATCTTCTTGCTGAAAAGATATATTACAAGCAGTTTGCTGATGTAACGTATAGCGACGGAAGCAAGAAGGAAGTAGAAGAAATAGCAAGATGCTACAAGCCGGGTAGAAACATCGGTTTGCAGGCAATCTATAAATTTTAGAGACTATCCGTAGAATTTCAAGAAAGATAATAATAGATGTTTGTTTAATAAAACAGGAAACAATGATGAACAAGATGTATTTTTTAGGATGCATGGGCATCCTCGCAGCATCTGCCATGTTGAGCAGCTGCAGCAGTGACAATGACGATCCAACTCCTTCTCCAAATCCTGGATCAGAAGTAGTTTACAAGTGGACAACCAATGGCGGCTTGAAGGCTTGCGACCACATCCTCTTCGGAACAGATGACAAGGAAAACGCCAACGGAACACAGATTGGCAACGGCGACCAGGAATTCGTTTTCACAGGCAAGCAGACTTTGAAGAAAGGCACTTATCTCCTCAAGGGATGGGTATATCTTGCAGATGGTGCAGAGCTTACCATCGAACCGGGAACGATTATCAAGGGCGACAAGCAAACCAAGGCGGCACTCATCGCAGAGCGTGGCGGCAAGCTCATCGCCAAGGGTACAGCCACAGAGCCTATCGTCTTTACATCTGAAGAGGCTGCCGGCAGCAGAAAGCCTGGCGACTGGGGTGGCATCATTCTCTGCGGCAAGGCTAAGAACAACCAGACTGAGCAGCAGATAGAGGGTGGTCCTCGTACCAAGCATGGTGGCGCAGATGATGCTGACAACTCAGGAGCCTTGAGTTATGTACGCATCGAGTTTGCCGGTTATCCATTCCAGAAGGATAAGGAGATTAATGGTTTGACTCTCGGTTCTGTAGGTTCAGGCACAGAGATTGACCACGTTCAGGTATCTTATTCCAATGATGATTCCTTCGAGTGGTTTGGCGGTACAGTAAACTGCAAGTATCTCGTAGCCTACAAGGGCTGGGATGATGATTTCGATACAGATAACGGTTTCTCAGGAAAGGTGCAGTATGGTCTTTCTCTGCGCGACAGCAAGATAGCCGACACCTCTCAGAGCAACGGTTTCGAGAGCGACAACTGCGCCGATGGTGCTACCGTGGATCCTCGTACCAAGGCAACCTTCTCTAACATCACCTTTGTAGGTCCTAAGGTATTGGATGATAAGTTCCAGAACACCACAGATTATATCACTGCCGGAGCATACAATCCAAACAACGGTTCAGCCCTTGGCAAGTTCCAGTCAGCCATGCAGATTCGTCGTTCTTCTAACCTCAACTGCATCAACTCAGTAGCCTTAGGCTGGCCTATCGGTTTGATTGTTGATGGTGAGAAGGGTGAAACCGTGAAGGATGCCAAGGATGGCAAGTTCAAGCTTCAGAATGTATATTTCGCAGGTATGGATGCCGTTGGCACAGATGCCAACAAGCAGTATGAGGATTACCTCTACGATGCTGCCCAGAAGAAGGACATCGACAAGAATCAGAAGTCATACAGCAACACCTTCTTCTTTGCAGAGCAGAGCAACAAGTATTTTGATTCATGGACCTCATTGGTTGGTGCAGATGGCTATACACCTATCGCAGGAAGCCCATTGCTCGGTGCCGCAAGTTTCAATGGCTGGACAGGTTTCGACACCGTAACCTACATCGGAGCCTTCGATGGCAGCACCAACTGGATGAATGGTTGGACCAACTTTGATCCTCAGAATGCAAAGTACTAGAAATCGCTAATTTCTATTTTGACTATAAGGTTTTCTTTTATTGGGGCATGACGCAGTGATTTGCGCCATGCTTTTTTGTTGGGTTATGGAAGAGAATGCGGTATACCCCATTCAATAGGGTTCAACATACCTAAAATGCACAAACGGCAGTCTGCTAACAAAGTTCCTCTGTCAAATAACGAGAGGCCAAAGCTTCTATGTCTATCTTGTCTGATTTTTGAATTTCTTCAATGACAGCATCTGTGCAATCATCATTCATTACCACACCTACAGCTTCGCTTGGAGTAAGGTTACATTCTTTTGCTATATAACAAGCAATTTCACCTAATACATTTTCATAATTATACTTATTTCCCATATTCTCAATCTTTAATGAGTTCATTAATAGCCTTTTGTGTACAAAAGCAATATTGTATATAGCTAAGTCCAAATTGGGATATTCTGGAAACCAGAATACTCAAGTTACTTTCATCAAGATAAGCTTCCCCACATTGGCGTATATAGTTTTTTATTTCTTGATCAATGAAGGCATCTGCTACGGGTCCAATAACAATATCGTAGTCATGCTTGAATCCGCTTTCTTCCCTGTTCTGGAGAATGAACTTTGCCCATTCTGTTGTGAATTCTTCAAAGATTTTAATTTGAAGTCCTTTTTTCTCACCTATATTAGGATAAAACAGAAACGCATTGACTGTAATTTTTCCTCCATGAAGAAAAGTGCTGCGTTTGCCCATTTGCCAAGCTCTTTTCCAATTTGGAGTGAGATAGAACCCTTTGCCAAAATCGTTTTT
>OMEM01000183.1_pt1 | contig 7502 bp, 4 predicted proteins | sample 1645421 | NCBI WGS metagenome assembly OMEM01 (sample SAMEA103958138, study PRJEB25191) | human gut metagenome | biome: human-associated habitat [ENVO:00009003]; feature: intestine environment [ENVO:2100002]; material: feces | place: Germany | collected 2013/2015
AAATCTTAGCAAACTCTCTTTCCGGTTTCTCTGTAAACGACTGCACCTTGTACAATCCGTTGCCGATAGCTTCACCCATCTGAATATATCCATATCCAGGTTCAGGACGGGTTGGTTTCACACCCATCGTCAGGAAACGGTCATGTTCTGCCACAAAAGCCAGTCCTTCCAATACGTTTTCCCGGAAAGCATCTTCATTGAAGATAGCCTGATCCGAAGGAGTGGCGATGATGCAGGCATCAGGATTGAGCATCGAGATGCGATGACTGGCCCATGCCATGCTAGGTGCCGTATTGCGATGAATAGGTTCCGCCAATATCCGTTCTGCAGGAACCTCAGGCAACTGTTCCTTTACCAGTTGAACATATTCTTCATTTGTGTTGATAAATATATGGTCGGCAGGCACGATCTTTGCCATACGGTCAAAGGTTTGCTGAAGCTGGGTGCGCCCCACTCCAAAGAAGTCGACAAACTGCTTCGGATAGTTGCTGCGGCTGCAAGGCCAGAGTCTGCGGCCCTTACCTCCCGCCAATATCACACAATAATTATTTCCGTTACTCTTCATATCTTGAGTCTAATATTTTGTTGGTTTTCAAAATTCATCTGTAAAGTTAGTGATTATCCGTGAAAGTGCCAAAGATTTTCTTGAAATTTAATAAAGTAGACTATAAAAACAACAAAAATTTAATGTTTCTGCATTAAAAATGCATTTTTAGAAAAAAAAGTCACCAAAAAGTTTGTCAGTTCAAAAATTATTAGTACCTTTGCAACCGCAAATAAGCAAGATGGTATTTGCCCAGATGGCGGAATCGGTAGACGCGCTGGTCTCAAACACCAGTGGAGCAATCCATCCCGGTTCGATCCCGGGTCTGGGTACCAAGATGGAGAGAAGTAAAACTTCTCTCCTTTTTTCGTTTATATACCTTAGTATATATACACATTTATCCCTGCATATCTACCCACTTACATCCTATCATATCCCCCATTCCACGAAAACGTTTACAGCGATTTATTTAGAATAAGCCTTTCTATTTTTGGTTTTTCAAAAGATAATATTTATCTTTGCAGAAGAAATAACTTATATATAATAACCCAACAAACCGAAAAAATAGATGAAGAAATTTTTTAGCATGGTATGTGCTTGCTTGTTGGCGCTAAGTGCCCAGGCAACCGACATCAAGAAGTATGATGCTCTTTACGAGAATCTACCATTCCAGATGGAGAAGGTGACCCGTCCGCAATTCCCAGCCAATGAGGTAAACCTCAAGGACTTTGGCGCTATTGGAGATGGCTCTTCTCTCTGTACCACAGCCTTTGCCAAGGCTATCGATGCGCTGACTCAGAAAGGCGGCGGCAAACTCATCGTTCCACAGGGCGTATGGTTCACAGGTCCTATCGTATTGAAGAGCAATATCAACCTGCATCTCGAAAAAGGTGCAGTCATCCTTTTCTCACCAGATGATGCCCTCTACCCTTTTATAGAAACATCGTTTGAGGGTTTGGATACACGCCGCTGCCAGTCGCCTATCTCTGGCCATCATCTTACCAACGTGGCAATTACCGGTCAGGGGTGCATTGACGGAAACGGAGAATACTGGCGCCCATTGAAGAAGCAGAAGGTTACCGCTGCACAGTGGAAGCAGATTACTTCACGTGGCGGTGCATTCAAGAGAGCCGATTACTGGTTCCCATCAGAAGGTGCATTGAAGGCAGACAACAGTGCCAACATGAATGTGCCTAAAACTCCAGCTTCAGAAGAAGAATGGAATGAGATCAAGCGTTTCCTCCGCCCTGTAATGATCAGTCTCGTAAACTGCAAGAACGTTTGGCTTAATGGTGTCATCTTCCAGAATTCACCTGCATGGAACATCCATCCGCTGATGTGCGAGAACGTTCTTATAGAAGATGTATTGGTTCGTAACCCTTCATACGCTCAGAATGGTGACGGTCTTGACCTGGAGAGCTGCAAGAATGCACTTATCGTCAACTCTACTTTCGATGTAGGCGATGATGGTATCTGCATCAAGAGCGGTAAGGATGCTGACGGAAGAAAGCGCGGCATTCCTTGCGAGAATGTCATCGTAAACGGCTGTACCGTATTCAAGGGGCACGGTGGTTTCGTTGTTGGCAGCGAGATGAGTGGTGGCGTAAAGAATATCAAGGTGAGCGACTGCCAGTTCCTCGGCACCGATGTAGGTCTCCGTTTCAAGAGTACCCGCGGTCGTGGTGGTATAGTAGAGAATATCTACATCGACAACATGTCTATGTTTGATATTCAGACAGATGTCATCACCTTCGACCTTTACTACGGTGGCAAGTCTGCCGTTGAGGTTCTCAACGATGGCGATGAGGCTAAGAGCCAGAAGGTACAGAAGTTCAAGGTAGACGAGACAACACCTTGCTTCCGCAATATCGACATCAATCATGTCATCTGCCGCACAGCCCGTCGTGCAGCTTACTTCAACGGTCTCCCAGAGATGCCGGTAAGCAACATCCATATCAGGGATATGGAGGTAAACAATGCTGAGTATGGTATCGTCATCAACCGTACTGACGGCGTGAAGCTCGAAAACATCAAGATTAGTGCAAAGAATCACACCTTCGATGCAAAGAACTCGAAGAATGTGACTGTCAACGACAAGACATATAAGAAGATTGACGAGAAGGGTATTACCCTCGATTTCTAATCTCGTTCTGACAAGAAAAGACAGATAAGAATATCGCCGTATCTGTCAGAAGCAACAAAGAAGAAACAGGCTGTTGGAGCACAAAGTTCCGACAGTCTGTTTTTAGTTTTATCAGCAATATTTCCTTACGAGGCTACACTTTTTAACCAAAAGAGAAAAAAATCACGCTTTTCCTTAAAATAATTCAGATTTTTCTTGGAAGTCTTAAATCTTTTTTATACCTTTGTAGGCGATAAATAAAGATGCAACCTAGAAATTTAAACTTAAGAAACTTTCCTCTTGGATTCTTTTATATAGATTCAGCCGAAGTTTTTTCCCTGATGTTAGAAGATGCAATAAATAATTTAAGAAAATTCTGGTAATAGGCTCCTATATATTATATAATAATGTGTAGCATGCTTAAAGGCCTAATTTACATAAACAAAAACAAATAGTAAAATTTTAAAAGTTAGTTACATGGTGAACGCAATCAAAAAATTGTGTAAAGTCTGCCTAGTAACGACAATGGTGTTAACACCATCTTCTGTCCTCGCACAGAATGTCGTGAAAGGTACCGTGCTGGACGCAAACAACGAGCCAGTGATCGGAGCATCTGTCATTGAAAAGGGTAACCCTAAGAATGGCACAGTTACTGACCTCGATGGTAATTTTACGCTCAACCTGAAAGCAGGCAAGACTGCCGTTATCTCTTACATCGGTATGGTGGCACAAGAGGTAAAAGTGGGGGGGGCAAGCCCAAACCATCGTATTGAAGGATGACAACAGTCAGCTCAACGAAGTTGTCGTTGTCGGTTATACAAGTAAAGCCCGCAAGGACCTCACCGGTTCTGTAGGTTCTATTTCTGGAGCAAAACTGTCTGTAGTTCCTGTAACTTCTGCAGCGGTAGCACTTCAGGGTAAAATTGCCGGTGTGCAGGTTACCACAGCCGATGGTGACCCAGGTGCAGATGTCAACATCCGTATCCGTGGTGCCGGTTCTGTAACACAGAGCAATGAGCCTCTTTATATTGTTGATGGATTCGAGGCTCCAAACATCAATGATATCCCTCCATCAGATATCGCTTCTATCGACGTTTTAAAAGATGCTTCCCTTACAGCTATCTATGGTGCTAAGGGTGGACGTGGTGTTGTGATTGTCACCACCAAGAGTGCTGCTGCCGGTAAGGTTACTGTAGGATTCAACGGCCGTCTTTCTGTCAGCAAGCTTTCTAAGAAACTGGATTTGATGAATGCAGAAGAGTTTGCAAACTATCAGTGGGACCGCGCTGCTGCTGGTTCTACCCGTGGTTCTGCGGCAAAATACTTCCGCAACAACTTTGGTAACCCTGCCGACCTCGATCTTTACAAGCGAGCAACTACACATGATTGGCAAGACGAGGTGATGGGTGAAACTCCTCTCAATTACTCTGCCAACGTAACAGTTGGAGGTGGTAGCGACAAAATCCGTTTCAACACATCTTTAACCCAGAGTGAAGATAAGGGTATTATCCTTGGTTCAGGTGTTCGCCGTACCAACTTGAACATGAAGTTGGATGTCAACATCTCAAAGAAGTTGACTCTTAAGTTCAACCCTAAGATTTCTTATCGCCGTGATACAGGTGCCGGTGGTGACAACATCGGTTCCGGTGGTATTATTGACGTATTGAAATACCGTCCGATGAATGGTTTGCGCGAATTTGCTTTCTGGGACCCTACAACTGTAGATCCTGATGAAGAGGCAAACTTCTCATATACCAATCCTAAGAACGACATCATGACCAATGTCCAGAAGAAACATAGCTACAGCGTTTCTAACCAGGCTGCCATCATCTGGACTCCTATCAAGGGATTGACTTTCCAATCAAATGTTTCATACTCGTTCTCATTTAGCGACAAGAACCGTTTCTTCGGTCCATTGACCAAGACCGGACTTGGTAATAACAAATTGCCTGTTGCTCAGATTACCAATACTCATAAAGAGTCATACACATGGAATAATACTTTGAGCTATGACTGGTCTTTCAACAAGGAGCACAACTTCAACGCTCTGATTGGTCAGGAAATCCAGAATTCCCAGACCAAGGAAACCTATCAGGCTAACCGTTACTTCCCTCGCGAAATAGCTGCAGAGAAGGCTTTCAATAACATGGGCTTAGGTACTCCTTATGAGTCTTCATCCAGTTTGTCTACTCCAAACAGAACAGCTTCGTTCTTTGGTCAGTTGGGATACAACTTCAAGCATCGCTACTTGGCATCATTCACATTCCGTGCCGATGGTTCTACCAAGTTTGCACCAGGAAGCCAGTGGGGTTACTTCCCTTCTATCTCAGGTGCCTGGGTATTGTCTGAAGAGTCTTGGATGAAGAATATCAAATGGATCAACAACCTGAAGATTCGTGCCGCATTCGGCTTAACCGGTAACAATAGCATTGATGACGACATGTGGCGTTATCTCTATGCCGTAAGCTCTACTGGCGGACCTGGATTTGGCGAATCAACAGAGAATGGTGACCAATATTACGCTTTTGGTAACGGCAACAAGCTGACCAACGAAAAGATTAAGTGGGAAACTGTTATCACCCGAAACTTAGCAGCAGACATCACTCTGTTTGACAACCGTCTGACCATTACTCCTGAGGTTTACTGGAACACAACCCGCGATTTGCTTTACAAATCAGAGGTTGCTACAACAACAGGTTACAACACCCAGATGCGCAACATCGGTAAGGTTACCAACAAGGGTGTTGAGCTGAGCGTAAGTTATGACATTCTTCGTGGCAAAGACTATGTCCTGACAGGAAACTTGTCTTTGGGTTCCAACAAGATGAAAGTCATCAAGCTGAACGAAACCGACAATGTTATCTGGAGTAACAATAGCCGCTGGTCTTCTTCTAACCTCGTTTCAACCAATGACTACTGCATCAAGGTAGGCGACGAAGTAGGTATCATCTATGGCTATGTATATGACGGCTTGTACTCTGGCGATGAATTCACATACGATCCAAACCAGAACTTCCTAGCTATTCCTAAGAGTGAGCCATGGACCGATGAGAATGGCGTACAGCATAAGAAAACCGTAAGCATGGATGGCGTATTCAATGACAGCCAGAGCGGTACTGCTACCTTGCCAGGTAAGATCAAGTTCAAGGATCTGAATGACGATGGCGTTATTGATGAGAAAGACCGTACCCAGATTGGCCATACTACTCCTCGCGTACAGGGTGGTTTCGGTTTAAGCGGACAATGGAAGAACTTCGACTTCGCAGCAAACTTCAACTACATGCTCGACTTCGATATTGTCAATGCAACTTCTTACGCATTGTCTTCTTCTGTAAAGGACAGCAAGACATTCAATAATGTTCTCAGCAAGTTCGCCAGCAACAGTTGGCGCTACACACGCCCATCTGATCATGAGAACCTGTACAAGAACTATTATCTGGATGGAGCTACAGAAGAGTATCTGGCACAGAATGCCGGTGCAACACTCTGGAACCCTGCAGACGTAACCAACAACGTATTGCACTCATATTTCGTAGAGGATGGTTCTTTCCTGCGTTGTCAGGATATAACTATCGGTTATACTCTTCCTCACAAGCTGACTGCAAAATGGGGTATGTCTAAGTTACGCTTCTATGCCAGCTGCTCAAACCTCTTCATCATTACAGGTTACTCAGGCTATGACCCTGAAGTTGACCTTATGACAAGTTTGACTTGTGGTATGGACTACAACCGTTACCCACGTAACCGCAGTTTCGTATTCGGTGTTAATGTGAACTTCTAGTATCTAAAAAATTGAGATATATGAAATTAAAATATATATTAATGGCGGGATTGGCTTGCGCCACATTTGCATCTTGTAACGATTATCTTGATGTAGATACCCCGTCTAAGTACGATGACAAATATGTCTTCGGAACAGAAACAGAAATTAATCGTGCGCTCAACGGCGTATATGCGCAGTTGCTCAACAGCAATTTGTATGGTGAGAATTTCCTGACCAATTTCTGCTTTAACAGTGACGTTGATTTTTCAACCAACTCATCAGAAACTCCAGCAAGTGGTGCTTTCCGTCGTTTTGACTGTACAAGTGATGCCAGCCAGCTCAAGAAGACCTGGGATGCTGCCTATATGGGTATTGAGTATGCCAACAACTTCATCTACCAGTTAGAGAACAGTCCTGTTTATAAAGCAGGCAATGCTAACTGCGAGCAGATGCTAGGAGAAGCTAAGGTGATTCGTGCCATGTTCTACAACGACCTGGTAGACTTGTGGGGCGATGTTCCATTTACCTTCACTCCTACTTCAGAAAAGAAGGATTACGTAACTCCTATTGTCAGCCGTGACGAGATTCGCACAAAGTTGATAGAAGATTTGCGTGAGGCTGCTCCTAAGATGAGCTATGCCCGCAAGCTTGACAATACCATCGAGCATGTTTCCAAGGAAGCATGTTGGGCTATGATTGCTCGTTTGGCTCTTTCTGCAGGAGGCTACTCTTTGCGTCCTGACAAGCAAGATGCAACAAATCATGGTGTGATGCAGCGCCCTGAAAACTACAAGGAGTTCTATACAATTGCCAGAAACTATGCAGACTCTGTTATCAAGTCAAATACCCATCATTTGACAAAGTCATACAGAAATGTATTCATCGACGAATGTAACTTTGTTGTAGACAATTCAGACGACCCAATCTTTGAGATTCCTTTTACCAAGGAAAACTCAGGCTCTATCGGTTATATACAAGGTCCAGCAGCCAGTTTAAGTTCCGGTTATTCCATTGCTCCAAACGTATGGGGTGAAACCAAGGGAAGTGCTCAGGTAAGTGCATTCTATGGCTAC
>OMEM01000221.1_pt1 | contig 6685 bp, 5 predicted proteins | sample 1645421 | NCBI WGS metagenome assembly OMEM01 (sample SAMEA103958138, study PRJEB25191) | human gut metagenome | biome: human-associated habitat [ENVO:00009003]; feature: intestine environment [ENVO:2100002]; material: feces | place: Germany | collected 2013/2015
AATAACTGACGGATACCTGCATTATCACTATACTGTACATACTCTGAATAATGCTCACCTATAGACTGGGCCATATCTATGACCTCTGCATCTGTCATGCAGAACATCAAGCCTATTTCCTGCAATGTATCGTATGATACAGACTTATCCTTACCTTTTTCCTGAAGAATGGCATATAAGAAAATCTCCATCGGAACCCTGCGCTTACCTTCGATATTGAAGGCGAACGTCTTACCATTATCCTCCGTTCTTATCAGATCCAAATCAATCAAAAGAGAAGAATAATCCTCAAACGACTTGGCCTTATAAGGTTGGGCATAGTTCTGCAACAGCACACCCACATCTTTCTTGGTGGTATTCACATTAAAGACCTTGTCCTTTCCATCCTCTATCATCAGTCTTTTCACAAAGTTCACCAATTGTTCCCTCTCAAAGACCTTGCGTTCTTTTTGGAATTGCACAAAAGTAATATGATAAAGCGTTGCTTCTTTCAAACTTACCAGAAGGTAGTGAAGCAACCATAAAGTGCCTAAACTTTCAATGTACTTATCTACGCCTTCTGATTCATCGAATAAATAATCTGCTATTCTGCTTGGCTCATCCTGATTGGAAATTCCAAACACCTTGAGCCAATATCGGATAGAAGAAACCATGTTTTTTCCTACTCCCAAAGCTATTACAGCATCAGAAGCATTGAAGTTTCCTCCATCTATCATAAAGTTATATCCCTTGGTGAGCCATAAGGTTTTGCAAGGAAAAGATTCATGTCCAGAGAGTGTATATTTATTGTACATCTATCTTCTTCAAAGCGATAGAATCCCGGTATCGTGAGTTGTGTTAGTATTCTGTTAGGCCTCTATAAAACGGAAACGTGGGATTCTCCTTGCCCATCCCACCACTCGAAGGCCTTCGCATTGCCCTAGTTGAAAGAGACGGACAATGCAGAAAGCCCACGTTATGGTATATAATGATTCCAAATACGAACTATTAGTCATACACGATACCCTAACATATTGTTATGGTATGTATACGACAATTCGCAGCAGGATACAATACACCCACCGTGAACATTCACCATTGTCACATCTACGTCCAACTAAAGGTAAAGTTGCGAAGTTTACGAGTAGTCGTAGACGAACGTTAGCAAACGCTCTATTTTATATAAGTCACACCCACCCGCTCAGCCCTTCGGGCTTTCTGCGGTAGAATGTAATTGCAAAAATAATAATTATTTCTGAAATACGTGCGCTAATCTTAGATTATTTTTGTATTTTTGCAGAAAATGACGTTAAACCCATAAAAATACAGTAGATTATGACTACATATCTCAGATTCTTCAATTATGATGAGGCCTTTAAATTCTATTGCGGACTCATCGACAAGATGCTACAAGGCACCAACAGAAACAACCATACTCGTATCATCGCCAAACCAGCACTTATCCTATCTATCATCAAACTGATAGAAAACGGCAAACTGGTCAACCAGTTCACTTATGAAGAGATTGCACCTATATACCAAGGTGTTTTTGGGAAGTATTTCTTAAGGGCTCAACAGGAAAACCTTACTCCATTATTTTATCCTTATTATTTCTTGAAATCGGATAAGTTCTGGCATTTAGCTTGGACTAATGCCGAAGTAAAAACAGAGTCTCCTTCAAGAGCATGGCTAGACAGAAATACCCAGTACGCCTACATTGACCAGGAACTTTGGATATTACTCTCCCATCCTACTTACCGGAATGATTTTAAGAAGTATATCATAGAGAAGAAAGTTCTTAAAGTATTCAAAGAAGAAAAGAACAAGGGCGGCTTTAAGGCTTTGCTGCAATTGTTGATGGTAATATAAAAACAACATGAAATGGATTATAAAGATGTCGCAAATTCTTTCTTTACAAGACATTAAATCTCACAGGCTCCTCGCCTGTACGAAATTTGTAGTCTTCATAAAGCATCTTCTGCATCATGTCAACCATGGCTTTCTTTGTGGCCTTGGCAGATTTCCAACGTCTAAGCGCCTCTTCTCTTGTTAATTTATTCATATCCAATCCTCCATTATTAAATTATGAGCATCCCAAATGTCCGCTCTTTCTAAATTTCATTCTACCAGATTAAGCATTCAAGAACTACTATCGGGAAGAATACGACTGCAAAGATACGGATTATTTTTGAAACTAAAGCATCTTTATCCTAATAAAATGCAGATAAATTTTATTTTAGCAACACGGCTGCAAAGAAACAGTATCTGGTAGAGTGTAGTGAGAAAATCGTGAGGGATAACCCTAATTCGTGATGGATAGCGTGATGGATTTTTCCGTTTTTGAAGTATCTGTCACGCTATTTAAATTCCTGTATATTAGTATGTTAAGACATGTGATACGTGCAAATCGTGATGGATGATAGATGATTACAAAAAAAATCACGAATACGGCTACATCGGGTTACGAATATGTCTGCATCGGGTTACGAATATGTCTGCATCGGGTTACGGATATGACTGCGCTGGGTTACGGATATGACTGCGCTGGGTTACGAATATGTCTGCGCTGGGTTACGAATATGTCTGCGCTGGGTTACGAATATGTCTGCATCGGGTTATAGATATTACTGCGTAAGCTAACGGAGACGTATCTGTAAGCTTATCGAGACGTCTGCATCAGCTAACGTTGTGCAACCTGTGAAATAAGAATTAAAATAAGTAAGGGCTGCCAGTACATCCTGGCAGCCCTATTACGTTAGTATGTTATGAAAAATTTGAGAGAATTGAAACTTCACAGCTTCAGAATTGTTTTACTAAACATGATTTTTTATAGAGAAAGCATAGAAATAATCTACTTTAATAACGTTGGAGACGTTGTTGGAGTGCTTACCTGATCGATGCCTGTGCGTTGCATAGAATCAACCGAAGCAGAATCTCCCATGGCTACGGACACGCCCTTGCCACTCTTGATGTATCCTACGTTTTCAACAGAATCAATGTCATTGCTCTGGAAAGGAACCTGAACTGCATTGCCCAATGTCAGGATGATAGCTACCAAGGCAGCAGCCTTGAAGAGAGGCTTCAGGCGCTCTGTCAATGAAACGACCTTTGCCTTGTTAGGCTTCTTGGTGTATTCATCCTCAATCATCGCCATCATCTTCTGGTCGAAGTCATCACCCAGCGCCTCTTGCTTAGCCTCGCCCATCTCGTAAGAGAAGAGCGCTTGGTATGGCTTCAGCTCGGCAGGCAACTCGTCCTGGCTGAAGAATGCACGGAGAATCTCCTCTTCTTCGAGAGAAGTCTCGCCCTTCCAGTAGCGATCCAAAAGTTGGTTGATGTACTTATAATCCATATCTGTCGAATTGATGAAATCTTTGTTTGACTGTTTGACGAGCCCTGAAGATGTTCACCTTGACCTGGTCTTCCGTGATGCAGAGGATGTCTGCTATTTCCTTGTAGGATTTTCCTTCGATGTCTCGAAGCTGCAGACAGCTGCGCTGCTTTTCAGGCAACTCGTCGATAATATTCTTTACGATGTTCAGTTTGTCTTTCTGAATCATCCTTTCAGAGGGGGTAGAAGTGTTTTCGTCTAACCTTTCTGTATTCTGCTCTTCCAGCGAATCATTCTGATTTTCCATCTTCTTGATGCGGTCGAGCGAGAGGTTGCGAGCGATGGTGAGACTGTATGCCTCGATGGAGTCAAGCTCCTGCCATCTGTCGCGGGCATTCCAGACTTTAATCAGCGTATCCTGCACAACGTCTTCCGCTTCCTCCCGGTTGAGAGTAATGCGAAGGGCCAGTCTGAAGAGTTTGTTCTTCAGCGGCAAAACATCGTTTTGGAAACTGATTTCTTTCATCCCTCTATAATTAATGACGACTATGTTATAAGAAAGTTACAACCAATCTTAATTTATTTCTATTTTTAACTCTTGTTAAGAAAAAAGTGATGAATTCTTCACTCTTCACTCTTCACTCTTTGTTCTTCACTTAATCACCGTTCCGTGCTTTCCGTCGATGGCGGTAGCAAGGGTGATAATCACCTCTTTCACACCAGCATCGATGGCTGCAAGGGCATTCTCCAACTTAGGAATCATGCCGCCTGCCACGGTACCATCTGCTTTATATCTCTCAAAATCGGCATGGGTAATCACTGGAATCACGCTGTCGTCATCCTCAGGATTACTGAGCACGCCTTTCTTTTCAAAACTATATATCAATGTCACATCGTAGTAAGGAGCCAGAGCCTTGGCAGTCTCGCTGGCTATGGTGTCGGCATTGGTGTTGAGGATATTGCCCTTGCCGTCATGGGTCAATGGAGCCATTACTGGAGTAATGCCTTCATTAATAAGGGTCTGGAGCATCTTGCCGTTGGCACGCTCTACATCGCCCACGAATCCGAAGTCGATACCATCCTTCAACGGACGCTTGTGACTGTGGATTACGTCCATATCAGCACCGGTCAGACCGAGAGCATTCACGCCGTTAGCCTGGAGCTTGGCAACCAGGTTCTTGTTGACCAGACCGCCATAAACCATTGTTACCACTTCCAGCATGTCTGCATCGGTGATGCGGCGGCCGTTCACCATCTTGCTCTCTATGCCGAGGGCTGCGGCTACTTTAGTGGCACGGCGGCCACCGCCATGTACCAAAACTTTCTTGCCAGGAATGGCTGCGAAATCCTTCAAGAGCTGTGCCAGCTGCTCGCTGTCTTCAACGATGGCACCGCCTACCTTTACTACTGTTACTTTTTCCATCTTTAAGTTTAGTTTATAGTTTATAGTTAATAGTTTATAGGGCAATCTTGCTGTAAACTATTAACTATCAACTGTTAATTCTTACTGAAGATATGTGTATCCGAAGAGACCATTGCGATAGGTGCCCAGGAATTCCTTGCCCTCATCGAGCGAAATCTTGCCTTCCTTCACACTCTTGGTTACCCACTGCTCCAACTGGCGGACGAGCTTCTTCGGATTGTACTGTACGTAATCCAATACCTCCTCTACAGTTTCGCCGTCGAAAATCTGGTCGATGCAATATTTGCCGTCCTTTACAGAAATGTGGGCAGCATTGGTGTCGCCGAAGAGATTGTGCATGTCGCCCAGAATCTCCTGGTAGGCACCAACGAGGAATACACCGAGATAATATGGCTCGTTCTTCTTCAATGGATGAAGAGGAAGAACGTTGCCGATATGTCCGTCGGTAACGAAGTTGGCAATCTTTCCGTCGCTGTCGCAGGTGATGTCCTGCAAGGTAGCGTTGCGGGTAGGACGCTCGTTCAGACGCTGGATAGGCATGATAGGGAAGAGCTGGTCGATAGCCCAACTGTCTGGCAGGCTCTGGAACAGAGAGAAGTTGCAGAAATACTTGTCGGCAAGAATCTTATCCAATCCTCTGAGCTCCTCAGGTACATGCTTCATGTGCTTGGCAAGATTGTTGATCTCGTGGCACACGCTCCAGTACATTGCCTCAATCTCTGCACGGGTCTTCAGATCTACGATGCCGTGAGAGAAGAGCTGCAAGGCCTCTTCGCGAATCTGCTCGGCATCATGCCAGTCTTCCAGCATATTGCGAGGATTCAGGTTGTCCCATATCTCATAAAGATCCTTCACCAGCTGGTGGTCGGTCTCCTTCGCCTCAAACTCCTCAGGCATTTCTGGCAGGGAAGCTGTCTCCAAGACATCGATAACCAAAACTGAGTGATGTGCAGAGAGCGAACGGCCGCTCTCGGTGATGAGGTTAGGGTGCTCGATATTGTTCTTGCTGGCTGCATCTACGAATGTATAGACACAGTCGTTTACATACTCCTGGATAGAGTAGTTTACGGAGCTCTCGCTGCTTGAAGAGCGGGTGCCGTCGTAATCTACACCGAGTCCGCCACCGCAATCTACGAAATCTACATTGTAGCCCATCTTGTGGAGGCTAATATAGAACTGGGCTGCCTCACGGAGAGCAGTCTGAATGCGGCGAATCTTGGTAATCTGACTTCCGATATGGAAGTGGATAAGGCGCAGACAGTCGTGGAATCCCATCTCGTCTATCTTCTTGAGGGCTGTGAGCAGTTCTGCGCTGGTCAAGCCGAACTTAGATGCATCGCCGCCGCTTTCAGCCCATTTACCTGAACCTGAAGAAGCCAGTTTGATGCGGATACCGATGTTTGGCTTTACGTTGAGCTTTTTAGCTACCTTTTCGATGATGTCCAGCTCATTGAGCTTTTCTACTACGATAAAGATGCGCTTGCCCATCTTCTGAGCCAGCAAGGCAAGTTCGATGTAGCTCTCGTCTTTGTAGCCGTTGCAGATGATGAGCGAGTCGCTCTGTGCCTGTACGGCGATGACGGCGTGGAGTTCAGGCTTAGAGCCAGCCTCCAGTCCGAGGTTGAACTTCTTGCCGTGAGAGATAATCTCCTCAACGACCGGCTGCATCTGGTTCACCTTAATAGGATAGATGACAAAGTTTTCTCCCTTGTATCCATACTCTTCCTTTGCCTTTTGAAAACAGCTGGCTGTCTTCTCGATGCGGTTGTCGAGGATGTCTGGGAAACGGAGCAGTACGGGAGCGTTGATGTCGCGTAATGCCAACTCGTCCATGATGTCGCGCAGGTCTATCTGCGTGTTGTCCTTGCATGGAGTTACATAGACATCACCCTTGTCGTTGATGCCAAAGTAAGAAGTACCCCAACCACAGATGTTGTAGAGCTCCTTCGAGT
>OMEM01000222.1_pt1 | contig 6674 bp, 6 predicted proteins | sample 1645421 | NCBI WGS metagenome assembly OMEM01 (sample SAMEA103958138, study PRJEB25191) | human gut metagenome | biome: human-associated habitat [ENVO:00009003]; feature: intestine environment [ENVO:2100002]; material: feces | place: Germany | collected 2013/2015
CCGGTAAATGGCTATTCAAACATTTTGTTATTGCTGCACAATAAAATAAATATTCATTTTACCGGCTTAATCATATTTTTAAACTACCTTTGTACGACACCAAGAAAAGAAACAGCATGGCAAAGCATAACAACACGGGCAAATGGGGCGAAGACCTGGCTGCCGACTATCTGCGCGAGAAGGGCTACGAGATAATCGAGCGCGACTGGCGCGACGGACACCGCGACATCGACATCATTGCGCGGTCGCCCGACCTGCGCACTATCGTGTTCGTGGAGGTGAAGACGCGAGCTACGGATGTCATTACAAAGCCCGAGGAAGCGGTTGATAGACGCAAGATTCGCAACATCGGCATGGCGGCTAACACGTATGTGAAGATGCTGAACGTGCTCGACGAACTGCGCTTCGACGTCGTTTCGGTCATAGGCGGAACGAAAGAGACGGCGCAGGTGGAGCACATCGTCGATGCGTTTAACCCGTGCATGGCGTTTTGAATTCAAAATTCTTCAAATGAAAATACTGAAACTCACTGAGACGGCGTCTACGAACGACGTGCTTCTCGCCCACCCTGCCCCGCCAAACGGCGAGATGGTTGTGGCGGTGGCGGAATATCAGACGGCAGGACGCGGACAAGCCGGCAACTCGTGGGAGAGCGAGCGCGGCAAGAACCTGCTGTTCTCCATACTCACCTGTCCGCAAAACATAGCCATAGCCGACCAATACGTGCTGTCGATGGCTGGGGCGCTGGCGCTGAAGGCTGCGCTCGACCGCTACACCGACCACATTACGCTGAAGTGGCCCAACGACATCTACTGGCGCGACCGCAAGATAAGCGGAACGCTCATCGAAACCACCGTGAAGGGAAAACGCATAGACCGCTGCGTGTACGGCATCGGACTGAACGTGAACCAGCGCGAGTTTCGCAGCAATGCGCCCAATCCCGTGTCGCTATATAATATAATAGGTAGGGAGACGCCGCTCGAGGAAATGCTCGACGCCGTGCTCCGCAGCTTCGAACTCTACTACCGGCGCGCTGTGGAGGGCGACCGTGACGGCATCTGCGCCGAATACAACACCGCTCTGTTCCGCCGCGAGGGCATGCACGCCTACGAAGACTGCGCCACGCACGAGCGCTTCGAGGCACGCATCAGCCGCGTGGCGCCCAACGGACGCCTTCATCTCATAGACGCCGACGGACACGAACGCACGTATTGGATGAAGGAAGTGAGGTTTATAGTCTAATGGTTTGGCTACATCACAAAAAAGCAGTACATTTGCATCACAAGGGGTGCACATAAGGGGGTGCACATAAGGGGGTGCACTTGTCTCAAGTGCACCAACCAAACAAAAAGTGCACTAACCAAGCAAGAAGTGCACCAACCAAGCAAGAAGTGCACCAAGCAAAGAATAGCGCCAACAGCTCTGTTGGTGCACCAACCAACCAAAGAATAGCACCAACAGCTCTGTTGGTGCAGCTGAGACAGCTGCACCCCCTAAGGTGCACCAACCAAGCAGAGAACACCCCAACAATAACAAATAAAAACAAACCAAACATACAACATGGCAAAGTTCAAGAGAATTCTCCTCAAGCTCAGCGGCGAGAGCCTCATGGGCAAACAGAGCTTCGGTATCGACCCGGTACGTCTGGGCGAATACGCAGAGCAGATTAAGGAAGTGCACGAAATGGGCGTGCAGATAGGTATTGTAATAGGCGGTGGCAACATCTTCCGCGGACTCAGCGGCGCATCGAAAGGCTTCGACCGCGTGAAGGGCGACCAGATGGGCATGTGCGCTACCGTCATCAACTCGCTCGCACTCAGCTCGGCGCTCGGCGCACTGGGCGTGAAGACAAAGGTGCTCACAGCGATACGCATGGAGCCTATCGGCGAGTTCTACTCTAAGTGGAAGGCTATCGAGGCAATGGAGGCAGGATATGTCTGCATCTTCTCTGCCGGCACTGGCTCACCCTACTTCACTACCGATACTGGCTCATCGCTCCGCGGCATCGAGATTGAGGCAGACGTGATGCTCAAGGGAACACGCGTCGACGGCATCTACACAGCCGACCCCGAGAAGGACCCGACCGCTACGAAGTTCACCGACATCACTTACGACGAAATCTACACACGCGGTCTGAAGGTGATGGACCTCACCGCTACAACAATGTGCAAGGAGAACAACCTGCCCATCTACGTGTTCAACATGGACATTGTAGGCAACCTGAAGAAGGTGATGCAGGGCGAGGAGATCGGCACATTGGTACACAACTAATCATCAGGGGGTGCAGATGTCTCATCTGCACCAACCGTTTTTTCTTGCTATGTAGGTGTAGATGAGACATCTGCACCCCATGAAAACGTATAAATACAGAAAGATGAATATTTCTTTACGCAAATCATTATTCGCAATAGCCCTCTTCTCGTTCGTCGGTGCCTTCGCGCAAGGCCCCAACAACAGCGGCACCTACTACAGCGCTGCCGACGGCAAGAAGGGAAAGGCTCTCAAGACAGCATTATCGAAGATTATCGGCAACCCAGACGTTACGTCCTACAAAGGACTCATCTCGGCTTATCAGAAGACCGACCGTCGCGACGACGGAAAGGTGTGGGATATGTATTCTTGCACGACTAACTACAACTTCAGCGACAACACTGGCAACTATAAGAAAGAGGGCGACATGTACAACCGCGAGCACTCTTTCCCGAAAAGTTGGTTCAATGAGGGACAACCTATGTACAGCGACATTGTTCACGTAGTGCCGTGCGACGGATACGTAAATAACCGACGTGGCAACAATCCGTTCGGCGAGACTAACGGCGACAAGTACAAGTCAAACAAGGGTTTCAGCAAACTCGGTAAGTCGACAACTCCCGGCTACACGGGCACCGTGTTCGAGCCGAACGACATCTACAAGGGTGACTTCGCGCGCATCTATCTCTACATGGCTACATGCTACGAGAGCAAGATAAGCAGTTGGTCGAGCCCGATGCTCGCCGGCAACTCCTATCCTGCTTACAAGGAGTGGGCGCTCAACCTGCTGCTGAAGTGGGCTGAGCAGGACCCCGTGAGCGAGAAGGAGGTGAACCGCAACACGGCTGCCTACGGCGTGCAGAAGAACCGCAACCCGTTCGTCGACTATCCTGGTCTGGAGCGTTACATCTGGGGCGACATGCAGAACGTGCCGTTCAGCTACGATAACTACCAGAACCCAACGTCGATCATCACCGTCAACGCACCCACCACTCCGCGCCCGGTACGCATCTACACCATCAGCGGCACACTCGTGCGCACTACCAACGATGCCGACCGCGCCCTCGACGGACTCAACAAGGGAATTTACATCGTAAACGGAAAGAAGTACGTTGTGCAGTAGAGCCTTTAAAAGTAAAAGAGTAAAAAAGTAAAAGCGGCTGCTGGAAATGTTTCGTTTCCTGCAGCCGCTTTTTCGTATGCCTTCGCAGATAACCTACACCTTAAAACGCCCACTTTACAGCCCACAGCGGCACATTCGTCAGCCAATCCTGCTCACGATAGTCGGACATAGAGAAGCGCACGCCGTGCAGACCAGGGTTGTCTGTGACGAACTGGCGCAACGACTTCGCTCTGAGATTCTCCTCCGCCTTCACCTCTATCGGTATTATATGCGTATCGTGCTGCACAACGAAGTCAATCTCCAATGTCGAATTGTCATTGCTGTAATAGTAGACAAAGGTGCGCGGCAACGACTTCAGCTGTTGCAGGACATAGTTCTCGGTGAAAGCGCCTTTGTACTCTTCAAACACATTGTCGCCGATGAGTATCTGCTCGGGAGGCGTCTCAGACAAAGCACCGAGCAGTCCGCAGTCGAGCAGAAAGAGTTTGAAAGAAGACATATCTTCATAGAATTTCAGCGGCACAACCGGTTTGCTTATGCGATGCACCTTATGCACCAGACCCGAATCGACAAGCCACTGTATTGCTATCTCAAAATCGTTGGCACGTGCGCCCTTGCGCAGCGCTCCATAGATAAACTTCTTGTTGTCGCGAGCCAACTGCGACGGTATCGAGTTCCACACCATGTTTATGCGCTGCACCTGCTGTTTTGGCGCATGTTTCGACATATCGTTGCGATAGGCGTCTATTATCTTCGAATGGATGGAACGCACCTCCCATATATCTCCACGCTCCACGTATGCCTTCACTGCCTCCGGCATACCACCTACGAAATAATACTGACGCAACAGTTCGGTCAGCATACCTCGCAATGGCGTCAGAGCCGCCCAACTGTTACTGCGCAGCAATTCTACAAGCTGCTCCTTACCCATAGCCAATAGAAATTCCTCGAAATCCATTGGATACATATACAACATATCCACCTTGCCAACGGGGAACGATGTGCCCTCGTGCAGGGTTATGCCAAGAAGCGAACCTGCTACAGCCAAATGATACTCGGGTGCTTTCTCGCAAAAATATTTCAACGAGGCAAGTCCACGCTCCACTTCCTGTATCTCGTCAAGAATAAGAAGTGTGGTTGAAGGCTTTATAGAGACGCCGGAGATTGCACTCAGACTGCGTATGATACGATCTACATCATAGTCGACGAACATATTCTGCATATCGTTGTTGTCGTCGCAGTTGATATAGACCACTTCCGAGTATTCGCATGCTCCGAATTCTTTCAATATATAGGTCTTTCCTACCTGACGTGCACCTTGTAATATCAGCGGTTTACGGGTTGGCGATTCTTTCCATTTTTTCAAGTTTGAATATATGCTACGCTCCATAATTACTTAATTTACTAATTTACTGACACTTACAATGCAAAGATACACTTTTCTAGGCGAACTTACAAGCATTCCCCACACTTTTCTTGGGGAACTTTCGCACGAACACCACACTTTTCTTGGGGAACTTGCCAATAAAACCACACCCAGAATCGGGTTGTGACCCGACAAAAACACAATTACCGCATACTGGAACTTCAATTACATGTATGCGGTAATGAAAGTTCCGGTATGCGGTAATGATGTTACCTGTATGCGGTAATCAGCTTACTACTATTGTTCAACGCTCTTAAGCCTATTGTTTAATGCTTTTAAGCCTATACCTTAGTATTTTTAGCCTATACCTTAATGCTTTTAAGCCTCCAACGCAGCGGCAAACTCGCGGTGGAATGTGCTGTGGAAGTGGATGATCTCGCGGCGAGCCTCGTCGTCAAGCTCCCAGATGTTAGCTTCGCCGGCGCGGTGAGCCAGTATGTGGCGCACGCAGCGAGCAATCTTGCGCTTGTTGTTGCGCGCCTGGAGCTGGTCGCCCTGGATAGGCTTCTGCGAGATGTAGGAGAAGGCGCAGAGGCGCTGCATGAAAGCCTCGTAGCGGTTGAAGAGCAGTGCCTGACGCATCATCTTCTCTGGGTCGGCGTCGAGACCTTCCATGTCGATGAGTCCGTCGAGATTCTCGTGACTCCAGTCGGCATCGCCGAGCCAGTACCACTGGAAACCGAGGTGCTGCTCCATGTGCATGAGTCGCTGCGCAAGCATGTCCTCGTCTACGTTTTCCTCAGCGCTGAACTGCTCGAAGGCGAAGCGCGCGAGAGCCACTCCCGTGAGCTCTACAGCGTCGGCACCCTCCACCTCGTCGCCGGTGAGAGCGATGCGCCAGCGCGCCATCTTGTTCTTCACGAGCAGCGAGTGAGCGCCCATGAGCAGGTCGCTGAGCGGACCCTGCAGGTCTATCTCCTTAACAAGCTCCATGCGGTTGCGCATATCGCGCACCGAGAGCTGATTATCCTCGTTGAGCACGCACATATAGTTGAGCTTTCCCTCGTCGAGCGCTATCTGGAAGCGGTCGTTAGCCTGGTCGCCAACGAAAGCATACGAGTAGTTGTGGATGTCGCTGTGCGCTATCTCGATGTCGCCCGAGAGCTTGTTGTCGTCGGCGTCGAGCAGAGAGAAGCCCACGTACGGTATCTGCAGGCGCAGCGTGAACGGGTTGCCCTCGCGCGGAGTGAGTCGGCAGCTGATGCCGTCGTCGCCGAAGTCGTCCTTGCGCACGACGAAGCCCTCGTCGGTCTCGTGCGCACGGTCTATCTCAACGGTGCCCTGGCGCCATGTGAAGTCGAACACAATCTCCTGGTCGTCCTCACGCACCACAGAGAGGAATCTGTCTGGCGAGATGCCGAGATACACAGCCTCTACCGGCTCTACCTCCTCGTCGCCCTCGCCGAGCACGCAAATGTCGAGACGGCCCACCATCGGGTCGTCTTCCCAGTCGTCGGCGTCGGCTCCGTCGGCGCGGAACACCACAAACGAGAGGCGGCACTGCTGGCGTGTGCCGTCAGCGCGGCAGATGAAATAAGAAGTTTCTTCGGGTACGTAGATCGGCGTGCTGATGTAGGGGTTCGTGCAGCGAGCCGAGTATTCTACCTCAGTCCAAACGGACGAGGCGTGAGTGTTTTTACTGCTTGTCATATATACTTTACAATGTTATCCTTTAATCTTTTCGGGTGCTGTCTGCCAGGAATTGCGGCAAACGGACTGCAAAATTACTAAAAATTGGCGAAACAAGCAAGCACAAAAAGAGAATTGAGAGTTGAAAGTTGAAAGTTATGAAAAGGCAGGGAAACGGCTGGAAGATAGATGGAATAAAAATGGAAGAAAGGCTGGTAGATTTCCCGTTTTTGAGGAAATCCACCA